>Ga0189275_100061_pt1:0-202500 | contig 213298 bp, 201 predicted proteins | sample N19A6minimetaG_FD_130329 | JGI IMG/M metagenome (GOLD analysis project Ga0189275, IMG submission 130329) | Marine microbial communities from the Costa Rica Dome - N19 A6 mini metaG | ecosystem: Environmental > Aquatic > Marine > Oceanic > Photic zone | place: Costa Rica: the Eastern...
AAAACCGCCCAAGCTCGTCAATGTCGCCGTTATGCGAAAGCTCATCGAGGCCGCAAACATCATCCTGAAACGCCAAACACCGTGGAAACCTGAAATGCAAACCACATAGTTGCTTCTCCCCGGACGGGGAGAAAGAAAACTCAGCGCGATAATCAATAAAATTCAATTCTCTAACACCAGAACCCGTATGTAAGTAATTATTCACTTGCAATTCTACGAACACCATTTCATAAAATGCGTGAATGATCGTTCACACGATCCTGCAACACGGGACGAAAGCGATGACCGGAATGCTGAGAACTGACCTGTTCGACGGTGTGGATGCCAATACCGGTGTGACGGCGAAGGCCGGTACGACCAAGGCGCGGATCGAGCGGGCGGCGCTGATGCTGTTTGCCCGCCACGGGATGGACGGGGTGTCGATCAAGCAGATCGCCGGAGCCTGCGGCATATCCGATGGCGCCATGTATCGCCACTTCAAGTCCAAGGATGCGCTGGGCCGGCAGATGTTCGAGGCGATCCATGCCCGGCTGGAAAGCCTGGTGACGGACAATCTGGCCCCGGGCGCCTCGCTGGAGGATATCGCCCGTGCCCTCACCCGGGCCTATTGCCACCTGGCGCAGACCGATCCGGCGCAATTCGCCTTCCACCTCACCCACCGCAATTATTTCATCGCGGCGTCGGGCGATGGCGGGGCCGACCCGTCCGACCTGATGACGGCCTGTGTAGCCGACGCGATGGCGCGCGGCGAAATTCCTCAGGGCGATGCCGAACTGAAATCCGCCATGGCGCTGGGTGTGGTGATGCAGGCGGCGGAGTATTCGCTCTACGGCCGGATCGCCAAGCCGCTCACCCATTATGTGGACGACTTCACCCGCGCGATCATGGCCGTGCTGCACACCGCCTGATCCGCCCGATTTTCCAATGACTTCCAACAGCCAAGGGAGGCCGTCATGCGGTCCTTCGTGTTCAACTGTGCCTACTGGTTCCTGTCCGGCGTCTACGCCATCCTCTGCGCCGTCCTGGCGCTCGTCCCCGGCCGCCGCGTGCTGATGCACGGCCTGCGCTCCTATTGCCGCGCCACGGTAATCCTGATGCGCGTCGTCTGCGGCATCCGCGTGGACGTGCGCGGCACGCCGCCGAAAGACCAGCCGGTGATCATCGGCGCCAAGCACCAGTCCTGGGGCGACGGCATCGTGATGATGGCCAAGTGCGGCGATGTGAATTTCGTCTGCGGCGACCACATGCTGAAATTCCCGCTGATCGGCTGGGTGCTGAAACGCTGCGGCGCGATCGTCCTGTCCAATGGCGGCGGCGCGGAGGCGCAAAAGAGCCTGGCCGAGGGTATTGCCCGCTCGCAGGGCGAAGGCCGCCCGCGGCCGGTGCTGATCTATCCGGAAGGCCATCTCACCCCGGTCGGCGAAGGCTTGCGCTACCGGTCCGGCGTGTGGCGCCTGAGCCAGGCGCTGAACCGGCCGATCGTGCCCGTCGCCACCAATCTGGGCCAGTGCTGGCCGCAACAGGGCTGGGCCAAATTCGCCGGCACGGCGGTGATCGAATTCATGGACCCGATCGCCCCCAGTGCCGACCGCGATGCGGTGCTGGCGGAACTGGAAAGCCGCGTCGAGGCCCGCTCGCGCGAGCTGGAAGCGGAATACGCGGCCCGGTTTGCGCCGCGTGAAGAACGCGCGCAGTCTTCCAGCCGTCCGGTCCGGAGCTGCGCATGAGACGCGGCCAGGGCCCGGCCGCACCCGGGGAGTGTCATGCGATCGACCGTGTTCAACATCCTGTTCTATGCCTGTTTGGCCGTGTTCGTGCTGATCGCGGCCGCCCTGACCCTGCAACCCTCGCCCCGGCCCGTTCGCGCCGTCATGCGCACGGCCTGCCGCACGGTGCGCGGCCTGATGCGATGGGTGCTGGGTATCCGTATCCAGGTGCGCGGCACGCCACCGGCGGGCCAGCCGGTGATCATCGCTTCGAAACACCAGTCCTGGGCCGACGGTTTCATGATGATGGCGGTGACCGGCGATATCAATTTCATCATCGGCACGGCAATCGCCAAGTTTCCGCTGGTTGGCCGCATCGTCGCCCGTTCGGGCGCGACCATGGTCAACTCGCCCGGCGACCGCGCCTCGGACCAGTCGATGCAGGACGTGCTCAACCGCGCGGCCGACGATCCGCGCCCGCTGCTGATCTATCCGGAGGGCAATCTGGCCGCAGTCGGCGAGGCCAAGCGCTACAGGAAGGGCGTGCACCTCATGTATGAGACACTGAACCGCCCCGTCGTGCCCGTCGCCACCAATATGGGGCTGCGCTGGCCGAAGAATGAATGGGTCAAGCATCCCGGCCCGGCAGTGATCGCGTTTCTCGATCCGATCCCGCCGGGCCTGCCGCGCGATGCCTTCCTGCCGCGCCTGATGACCACGATTGAAACCCGCACCCGCGCCCTGGAGGCCGAGGGCCTCGCGCACGGGCGCACCGACACGGAGACAGTGTCATGAGTGCCAAGATTGCCGCCCGTCTGGTCACGCAGAAGCGTTTCCTGCCCCTGCTGGTCGCCCAGTCCCTGGGCGCCTTCAACGACAATTTCTTCCGCTATGCCTTGGTCACGCTGATCACCTTCGAAGGCCTGACGATGTTCGGGCTCGACCGGCTGACCCTGGTCTCGGTAGCAGCCTCGATGTTCACGGTGCCGATCTTCCTGTTTTCGGCGGTCGCCGGACGCATGGCCGACAAGTTCGACCGCGCGCGCATCATGCGCTTCGCGAAATTCGCCGAGATCTGGCTGATGGCGATCACGGCGCTGGGCTTCATCTTGGAACAGCCGCACCTGTTGATGACGGCGCTCTTCCTGATGGGCACGCAATCAGCCTTTTTCACCCCGGCCAAGAATTCCGCCCTGCCCACACTTCTGACCGACAAGGAACTGGTGCCTGCCAATGCCCTGATCTCCGGCCTGTTGAACGTTTCGGTGCTGATCGGCATCGGCACCGGCACCTGGCTGATCACCCAGTCCTTCGGACCGCAGGCGGTGGGCGGCGGGCTGGTCGTGATGGCGATCATCGGCTGGCTGGCCATCCGGCAATTGCCGGAAGCGCCCGCCTCGCAACCGGACATGCCGCTGACCGTCAATTTCGTCGGCGAGACCTTCCGCGTGCTGGGCTATGCGCTGAAAGCGCCGGACGTGCTGCGGCCCCTGATAGGTGTGGCCTGGTTCTGGATGCTGGCCGCCTCGATCATCACGCTGATGCCGGTCTTCACGGCCTCGGTGCTGGGCGCGGACGAAACCGTCGTATTGCTCTTCTCGGCGCTGTTCACGGTCGGCGCGGCGATCGGTGCCATGGCCTGCGGCGCACTGAGCGGTGACGGCGATGCCCTGCCCTTCTCGATTGCCGGTGCCTTCGGCGTGGTGATTTTCGCCGGGGATGTCGCCCTGCACACCTGGTCCAACCCGCTGACGCCCGAGGGCGCGCCGCTGGTCTCGGCAAACGCCTTCCTGGCCGAGCCGGCCAATCTGCGCATCCTGATCGATCTGGGCATGGCCGCCGTGTCGGCCGGTCTCTTCGTGGTGCCCCTGCAGGCCATGGCCCAGCGGCGCGCACCGGCCGAGCTGCGCGGCCGGCTGCTGGCGGCTGGCGGTATTCTCAATGCCGCTACCGCGACCGCCGGACAGTTCGTGCTGGCGGCCATCGCGGCCCTCACCCTGCCGATCCAGACCGCCTTCCTGGTGATCGCCGCGATCAGCCTGCTGGCGGGTCTGTTTATTCTCTGGCGGCAGTCTCTGCGCTGGCGCTCTGCCCCCGACTCGCCTTCGAGATAGTCAAAACGCTCGTACCACGCTAAACGGCGGCTCCATGAATATAATCACGACGACAAAGGGCCTGGAAAAGGCCTGTGACGACCTCCTCCAGAATCCCTACATGGCTGTCGACACCGAGTTCATGCGCGAAACGGTGTACTGGCCGCAGCTCTGCCTGATCCAGGCGGCCGGCGGCCCGACGGAAGTCATTATCGACCCGCTGGCTGACGGTCTCGACCTGGAACCCTTCTGGGAGCTGATGGCGGATGAGCGGATCATCAAGGTCTTCCATGCTGCACGGCAGGATCTGGAGATCTTCTTCCACCGCGGCGGTGACAGCCTGATCCCGCATCCGATGTTCGACAGCCAGGTCGCCGCCATGGCGCTGGGCCTGGGCGACTCGATTGCCTATGACGCGCTGGTGAAGGCGCTGCTGAAACGCCCGATCGACAAGGGGCCGCGCTTCACCGACTGGTCGCGCCGGCCGCTGAGCGACGCCCAGCTGGAATACGCCATGGCCGACGTGACCCATCTGCGCGATCTCTACCCGATCATGCAGGAGCGCCTGGAGAAGAAGGGCCGGGCCGAATGGCTGGCCGAGGAGATGAAAATCCTCACCAATCCGGACACCTACCGCCTCGATCCCGAAGAGAGCTGGCGCCGGATGAAGCTGCGCAAGAATTCGCCGAAATGGCTGGCGGCCCTGCGCGCCGCTGCCGCCTGGCGCGAAACCGAGGCCCAGACCCGGGACATGCCGCGCCAGCGCGTGATGAAGGACGATGCGATCTACGAGATCGCCGGTGTCGCCCCGACCACGCCGGAACAGCTGACCGGGCTGCGCGCCGTGCCCAATGGCTTCGAGCGCTCCTCGCCGGCCCGCCGCCTGTTCGAGAAAATGTCGGCGGCCCTGGCCGCGCCGGAATCCTATGCGCCGAAATACGAGAAGTCGGCGCCGCCGCCCCAGGGCACAGGTCCGACCGTGGAATTGCTCAAAGTGCTGCTGAAATTCGTCGCCGAGGATGCCGGTGTTGCACCACGCCTGATCGCCACCGTGCCGGATCTGGAAAAGATCGCCAGCGGCGATGACGAGGATGTCGCCGCAATGACCGGCTGGCGGCGCGAGGTGTTCGGCGAGCCGGCCCGCCGTCTCAAACGGGGCGAACTGTCGCTGACGCTGAAGGACGGCAAGGTCTGCGTTTCAGAGGTGAAGGCCTAGGACGATCACCTGATCACGCTTTAGTCCAAAGACTTGAGCCTGGCGTCCCAGGCACTGCCGCCATTGGCATAGAGCGGCAGACCCGGCGGTGGCAGCAGGATGTTGTTCCAGTAGACATGCACCAGATCGCGCAAGGGGGCGTCGAGACGCTCGATGAGGCCGCGCGCCAGTTCCGGCATGGCGAAGAAGACGAACTCGCCCAGCGAACAGCACAGCCAGCTCTCGAAACCCGACGCCGGGCCGTCCGGATCATAGGGGTTCGGGACCGCCGTGGTGCACAATGTGTGGAAGCGGACATAATCCTCGACGTCCCAGCCGGCAAAGTCGAGGCAGTCGGACGGTGTGCGCAGATGATCGTGGATCGCCTCGCGCCAGCCGGCTTCGGCTGCACGGTCCGGCCAGGTCTCGCGCAAAAACTCAGCCACCGCGCCAGCCGGATTTCGAAGGACAAGGCCGGGGTGTTCACCGCTGCCGCCGCCGATAACCAGACCGCCGCGCGGACAGGAAAACTCCTGCGGCGGACCGTCGATATCTTCAAGCGGGCGGTAAACCGGCAAATAGCCGAAATAGCCCACAAGCTGGTGTTTATAGCCGTCGATAAAGCTCACGCCGCCATCCCTTGCGATCCGTCCCGTCCCAGATAACGCGCAGCGCGTGCTGTGGCGAGCCCGGTCAGCCGGCGCGGCTCATTCTGAGACCGCCCTCGCGGCGCTCGGCCTCGACATGCGCGACCAGCGCGTCCAGCGTCAGTGGACGTGCGAAGAGATAGCCTTGAGCCTGGTCGCAGCCGATAATGCGCACGGCCTCGAACTGGCGTTCGGTCTCGACGCCCTCGGCAACCGTCGTCATCTGCAGGGCCCGGGCGAGCGCGTTGATCGAGCCGACGATGGAGATGGATTGCGGCTCGCGGTCCAGCGGTTCGACGAAGGAGCGGTCGATCTTCAGCTTGTCGAAGGCGAATTTGCGCAGATAGCTGAAGGAGGAATAGCCGGTGCCAAAATCGTCCAGGCTGATTTTCAGGCCGATATCGCGAAGCTTCTGCAGGATGTTCAGGTTCGCATCGGTATCCGCCAGCAGGACGGATTCGGTGATTTCCACTTCGATACGGCCCGGATCGACCCCGTAGCGCGTCAGCGCCTCGATGAAAACGGCGGGCAGGTTGGGATTGCGCAATTGCACCGGCGACACGTTGACGGCCAGGCAGATATCGTTATCGATCCGCGCCGCGGCCGCGACAACCGACCGGATCACCCATTCTCCCATCGGCACGATCAGTCCGCTGCGCTCGGCCAGTTCGATGAAGCGGTCGGGCGGCACATTGCCGTGTTCCGGATGGGTCCAGCGCAGCAGCGCCTCGCAACCGGTGGTCCGGTTCCGGTCGATGTCGATCAGCGGCTGATAGACCAGATGGATCTGGTCGTTGTCGATCGCCGCCCTGAGGTCCCGCTCCATCCGCATCAGCGCCTGGGCCTCGATGTCCATCGTCCGGTCGAACTCGACGACATTGCCCTGCCCGCTCGCCTTCGCACGATAGAGCGCAAGGTCGGCCTGGCTCAGCACTGCCTGGACGCAGGTATCACCGGCACCGAGCTGACGGATGCCGATACAGGTCGAACAATCCACCACGGCGTCGTCGATCGTGATCGGCAGCTCGATCGCATCGACGATCTGGCGTCCGATATACTGGGCCTCGCGACCCGGATCGGTCAGAACAATGGCAAATTCGTCACCGCCCATCCGGCACACGATGCCAGCCCGCCCCACAACATGGCGCAGGCGGCTGGCGACGGTCACCAGCACGCGGTCGCCCACCCCGTGTCCCATCGTGTCATTGATGACCTTGAACCGGTCGAGGTCCAGCAATAACAGGCTCGTACGGCCGTCTGGCAATTGCATGCGCTGATCGAGCAGTGCCGAAAGCGTCGCCCGGTTGGCGAGGCCCGTCAGGGTGTCGTGCGAGGCCAGATACTCGATCTTTTCGGCGCTCTCGCGCGTCGCGGTGATATCGGAGGCCACGCCCTGATAGCCGGTGAAACGCCCGTCCTCGTAGCGCGGCTTTCCGGTCAGGCTGACCCAGCGCACGGTGCCATCGCCCTTCAGCCGCAGCTCGCGATCCGAGAAAGCCTCTTCGCCGGCCATCAGATGTGCCAGTTCGCTGGCGGCCACACCCCGTTCGAACAGAGACAGCAGCGCTGGCGCAGGGTGATCCTCCGAGCGGATATTGTCCGGGTCGAAGCGCGGCAGGCCGGACCGGATCCGGCCCGACGTGTCGGTGCGCCATAGCCAGTCGGAGGCGGCCTCCTCGAAATCATGCAACAGCAGACCGATCAGCTCGGTCTGCTGTTGTGCGACACGCTCGCCCAGCAAGCGGTGGACAAATTCCGAATGGGACCAGCGGACCGATTGCGCCAGCACGCCGGAATAGACCAGCAGGAGTGCGGCGACATAGAGCTCGACCGGATCCGGGTTCCGGAACAGGGCGACAAGCGAGCCTGCGGTGATGATGCCGATCCATGCCATCGCCGCACGCGGCAGGCTGGACAGCATGAAGGCACCGCCGCACAGCATGCCGACCGTCACGGCAACGACGGCCGCCTGAAACGAGCCCGACATGGAATTGTAGAACAGGATCGGGAAAGCCGCCCAGACCAGCGCCAGGATCGAACTGTCGCGCAGATTACGGCTGATCGACCGTTCCGAAGCCGCGGGGCGCAGCGGACGCCGACGTTTGCGCAGCCAGCCATAAAGGAGGAAGAGATTGGGTGCGGTGATGGCGAGCGCCCAGAACAGGCCGGACCACATCTGGCTGGTCTGTATCATCACACCCGCAACCAGTACCGCATTGGCAATATTGGCCCCGGCCGCAACCGGGCTGAACCGCTGAAACGCGTCCAGCTGCCGCGCCCGCACCCAGCCTGCCACGTCCTGCGGCACCGGTACGGGCGCAAAAAGATATTCCCCTAAACGCTTGAACATATGTCCGCAAAGCCGGTTTATCCCGCGACCATACTGTCGGACAAACCTTACGCCACTGTAAGAAGCCGCCGGCTTTTGCAGTCCACGGCGAGGATAAATTATAACCGGCCCGCTGCGTCCTAGACGTATTCGGCACGCCCTTCGCGGCCGATGGCACGGGCCAGATTGTCCAGCAGGGACAGGGATCGCTCGACATAAAGGTCACGCACGCTCTCATCGACCGCCAGGCAGACCTCGGCCGGTGTCACCGTCAGGGTGAAGCGGTCCAGCAGACGCGGTGCCCGGCCGGACAGTTTGGCGCCCAGACGCAGCGCACAGCCCATCATCTGGGCGACATTGTGCTGCACCTCGCTCAACAGCTCGAATTCGGCATGCGGCTCCAGCTCGCTCCGCTTGCCGGCATAGCGATAGTGCAAGGCAGCAGCCAGGAAGGCCCGTTCGGCATGGGTGACACCGGCAAAGGGCGCATACAGCACAGTATCGCGCGCCAGCTCGGCCCGGTGGTCGGGATGGAAGCGCGCACCCAGATCGGTCAGTCGCGCTCCGGCCTCCTGCAGCACCCGGTCGCGCGCCGGATCGAAGGCCGTCTCCACCTCGCGCATGGCCGGTGCGATCCAGGCGGCGAGTGCCCGGCCGAAATCCGGCGAGGGTGAAGACGGACGGGCCATCGTCTCGGCCCCCGCGATCAGCGGATCGGTCGCCAGAAGGTCAGGTGGCAGGCCCTCGGCCAGCACCCCTTCGCGCACGCCATAGGCCGAGAACACGACGCGCCCGAACCCGCCATGCCGGATCACCCGCCGCAGGAGAAGCGCGGCATAGGGCAGCGTCGTAACCCGGCGTGATGACAGTCCGGGCACACCGGTCAGCGACGCGGCGCTCAACCGGGTCGCCAGCCGCGCCAACTCCAGCGCCTCGGCAGCCGACAGCTCGAACTGGTGTACGACATGCAGCGGATGGTCGAACCGCGCGAAGGCCAGCTGTGCCATGGCACGCCAGGCGCCGCCGACGGCATAGAAGGTGCCGCCCTGTCCCGTCAGGACACCGCCTTCGGCCAGACGTTCGTCGATCACGGCCTGAGCCGCCGCACTGTCAAACGCATCGCCGGACAGGACGGCCTGCGGTCCAAGCTCGAACGTTTTGCCCTCGCCCACCGCACCATCGGCAATCGGCGTAAGTTCCAGGCTGGACCCGCCCAGATCGCCCGTCACGCCGCGCGCATCGGGGATGCCGGTCAGCACACCCATCGCCGACAGGCGCGCCTCGTCCTCACCGGACAGGATCCGGATATCCAGGCCGGTCAGCTCCGCGGCTTCCGCGACAAAGGCTCGACCATCGACGGCGTTACGCACAGCGGCCGTGGCCACGACATGCCGCTCGCGCACGCCCTTGGCATCGAGCAGGCGCTGGAAGCGTTTGAGCGCGCGCAGGGCAATGTCCCGGCCTTCGGTGTGCAGACGCCCCGTCTCGCGAACGCCGCGGCCCAGACCCGCCATCACTTTCTCGTTGAAGATCGGCCAGAGCGCCCGCCCCTCGACCCGGAAATGCACCAGACGCACCGAGTTCGAGCCGACATCGATCACGGCGATATCGCGATGAATGGCGGTTTCCGCAATCAGCGGCTCGATCGGCTGGATGACGTCGTCCAAGGCGGTCAGCTGCCGGTACTGCCGGTCAGCGTCGGCGGCTGGTCGTTCTTGAGCGCGTGGCCGCGGCCGGACAGGCTGGGATTGGTCATGAAATAGGCGTGCGCACTGAACGGCTTGTCGACATTGGCCGTGTCCACCCGGTGATAGTCGCCCTCTGAATCCATGTACCAGCTCTGATCGGTGTCATTGAGATTGGCGACCATGATCTGGTCCAGCACCTGGCGGTGCACGGTGGGGTTCTGGATCGGGCAGAGATGTTCGACCCGGCGGTCCAGATTGCGCGGCATCCAGTCGGCCGAGGAGATGAACACCTTGGCCGCCGGCGACGGCATCGCGGCGCCATTGGCAAAGCACACAATGCGCGAATGCTCGAGGAAACGGCCGACGATGGATTTGACGCGGATGTTCTCGGACAGGCCCTTGATCCCCGGACGCAGGCAGCAAATACCGCGCACCACCAGTTCCACCCGCACCCCGGCCTGGCTGGCGCGATAGAGCGTATCGATGATTTCCGGATGGACGAGCGAGTTCAGCTTGGCCCACACGGCCGCCGGCTTGCCGGCGCGGGCATTGTCGATTTCGCGCTCGATATGTTCGAGGATGAATTCCTTCATGCCGATCGGCGAGACCGACAGGCGTTCCAGATTCTCCGGACGCGCATAGCCGGTGACATAGTTGAACACCCGCCCCGCATCGCGTCCGAAGGCCGGATCGGCGGTGAACAGCGACAGGTCGGTATAGATGCGCGCCGTGATCGGGTGGTAGTTGCCGGTACCGAAATGGGCGTAGGTGCGCAGGTCCGAACCCTCGCGCCGCACCACCAGCGAAATCTTGGCGTGGGTCTTGTACTCGATGAAGCCGTAGACGACCTGCACACCGGCGCGTTCCAGGTCGCGCGCCCATTTCAGGTTCGCTTCCTCGTCGAAACGCGCCTTCAGCTCGACCAGGGCGGTGACATTCTTGCCGCTCTCGGCCGCCTCGATCAGGGCCGCCACGATCGGACTGTCCTTGGAGGTGCGGTAGAGCGTCTGCTTGATGGCGATGACGTCCGGATCGGCCGCTGCCTGACGCAGGAACTCGACCACCACATCGAAGCTCTCATAGGGGTGGTGAACGATGATGTCCTTCTCGCGGATCGCCGAGAAGCAATTGCCGCCATGATCGCGGATCCGTTCCGGATAGCGCGGCTCATAGGGTTTGAACATATGGTCCGGCCGGTCGTCCGGGATCAGCTGGCCGATCTGGGCCAGGCCCAGAAGCCCGTTCACCGGCACGATGTCCTGCGGGCCGGCATGCATGTGCTGGACGATGAGATCGCGCAGCGCCGGCGGCATGCCGGTCTCCATGGTCAGGCGGACCACGGCGCCGCGGCGGCGCTGTTTCAGGAGGTTCTCGAATTCCAGCATCAGGTCTTCGGACTCTTCCTCGACCTCGATATCGCTGTCGCGGATCACCCGGAAGACGCCCTTGCCGACCACTTCATGACCCGGAAAGAGCGTGTCGACGAACAGGGTCAGCACCGCTTCCAGCGACATGAAGCGCCGGTCCGGCCGGCCGCCATCGCGGCGCGCGCGTGTCGGCAGTTCGACAAAGCGCTTCACCCCGCTGGGCAGCGGGATCAGCGCATTCATCAGCTTGCCCGTGCCCTGTTTGCGCAATTGCAGCGCCAGAGCAAAGCCCAGATTGGGGATGAAGGGGAAGGGATGCGCGGGGTCGATCGCCAGCGGCGTGATCACCGGCAGGGTGTGTTTGAGAAACTCGCCGCGCAGCCAGGCCTCGTCGGTCTTTGATATCTGGTGCGGTTCGAGGACTTTTACCCCGGCCCGGCCCATCTCCGTCCTCAGCTTGCGCCAGAGATTCTGCTGCTTGAGCATCAGCTCGCCGGCCAGGGCGTGGATCTTCTCCAGCTGCTCGGCCGGGGTCAGCCCGTCGATACTGGTTGCGGTGACACCGGAGTGCATCTGCGCACGCAGCCCGGCAACGCGGACCATGTAGAACTCGTCCAGATTGCTGGCCGAGATCGACAGGAAACGCAGGCGTTCGAACACCGGATGGTTCGGATTCTCTGCCTCCTCAAGGACGCGCAGATTGAAGCGCACCCAGGACAATTCCCGGTTCAGGTAACGCGCAGGCGACTGCATCAGCGCGTCGATGTCGGCGATGTCCCGGGCCGGGAGGTTCATTCCGTCTCTCCACTGTCCTGCCAGGTTTCCAGCACTTCCCGCGCAATAGCACGTGTTATTGGCGTTTTCTTCACGAGCGCCAGCTTGTCCATCCGCTCGACGATGCGGCGTACGGCCGTGGCCGAACGCTCCATGCGCGGCAGCAGATAGTCTATCACGCCGGGCCGGATCGGGGCGCCCCGGTCCTGCAGCTGCTTCTCGATCAGCCGGGTGAGCAATTCATCGTCGGCTTCGTGCAGATCCGCATGCGGCAGCGCCCGCAGCCGCGACACAAGATCGGGCAATTGCGCCGGCCACAGCACGGGTGGTTTGCGGGCCGTCAGCAACAGGGCCGGAATATCGCCTTCGGCTGCACGGTTGAGCGTGTGGAACAGCGCGTCGTCATCCAGGGCACGGTCGATGTCTTCCACCAGAACGCGGCGCCCCGGCGCAATGTCCGCCAGCCGTTCGGCCAGATCGGCAGCCTCGACGATCTCCGCCTCGCAGCGCAGCGCCCAGACCGTCGCCAGGTGCGACTTGCCTGCCCCTTCCGGCCCGATCAGGGCCATGACATTGCGCGGCCAGTCCGGCCAGCGGCCAAGTGCGGCCAGCGCCTCGGCATTGGACGGGCCGAGGATCAGGCTCGACGCGCTGAAATCCTCGCGCGCCGGCAGATCGAGTGCCAGTTGGGGTGTCATGTCGGCCCGCCGGTTCAAGGGATCACCGGGTGGCCAGCACCACCCAGCCCAGTTCCGGGTGTTCTTCCAGTGCAGCGCCGCGTTCGGCAAGTTCCGTGACCAGCTGGTCCAGGGCCCCGCGATACTGCACCGTCATGCGCGCGCCGTCGCGCGACAGCGCATCGAGCTGGGCATTGCGCACCAGGGATGCACGCGCCAGCGCGGTCTGCAGACGGCGCCATTCGTCGATACCGCTGTAGAGCACCGTGACGCGCATCTCGGTCTCTTCCATGTCGCGCACAATGCTCTGGCGCTTCCAGGCATCCTCGCGCTCGATCACGAAGAAATCCGCCGCCTCGGCCCAGCCGCCATAGAAACTCATCGGCCCCCAGGTATCGACGGCCATCGTCCCGTCCTGGGCAAACTCCACCATATAGCCGCCGGCCCGCACCGCCTCGGAGGGCTGTTGGGCCGCGCGCAGGATCGCGATCCGGGTGACGCCGTACTGCATGGCCAGCGCACCCAGCGCCGCCTCGTCCAGCTGCAGCGCCTGGCGCGCGGTGATCGGCGCCGTTTCCGGATCGGCGGACGCCAGCATCATCGGCGTCAGCGCATGACGGAAGCGCCGGCTCTGCCAGGCCTCGCGCCAGGGATTGTCACGCCACAACACCAGGTCGCCGCCGGCATCCAGCACCGGCAGGACAAGGGTCGCGCGCGCCGGACTGTCGACAAAGGGAATGCCGTAATTGTCCAGCACCCGTGCCACCGAGCGGCGATGGAAGCCGACATCCAGCTTGGCGAGGTAGCGTGTGCCGCTGCGCTGCTCGTCGCGAATCTGCAATCCCGAGATCATTTCCGCGATGATGGCGTCGTCCAGGGCAAATGCGCCGCTGTCCAGCGGCGTGCCGGCCCGGTCCTCGGCCAGGGTGAGACGCTCGATCAGCCGGCGGGCGGCGAGGCGCTGGCCCTGCTGCATCGCACGGGTCTGGGCCTGCAGGGCATTGTCGGCGGTCGCATCGATCTCCACGCCGGTGACCGTATAGGGGTCGTCCGCCTGCGCCGCTGCCAGCGGAACAAGGGTGAGACACAAGGCAGCGAGAAGGAATCGCACGGCAGGCTCCTGTCAGGTTCGGATGTCGCGCCACTATAACCGGACGCAGTCCCGCGTGAAGCCCGTGGCTTGCGTCTGGAGCGGGTTTCGACTGTACTCCGCCGCACTTTGACAGAAGGCTGGGGAATCGGCATGGCCGGAACCGATGATAGCGGACGCAAGAACGGGCTCACCTATGCAGACAGCGGGGTCGATATCGACGCCGGCGACGCCCTGGTCGACCGCATCAAACCGCTTGCCGCCGCGACGCGCCGGGCCGGTGCTGCGGCCGATCTGGGCGGTTTCGGCGGCGCTTTCGATCTCAAGGCCGCCGGCTATCACGACCCGATCCTGATTTCCGGCACGGACGGTGTCGGCACCAAGCTGAAACTGGCAATCGCGACCGGCATTCTCGACACGGTCGGCATCGACCTCGTGGCGATGTGCGTCAACGACGTGCTGGCCCAGGGCGCCGAACCGCTCTTCTTCCTGGACTATCTGGCGACCTCGAAGCTCGACCCGGCCCGTGGCGAGGCCATCGTCAGAGGCATTGCCGAAGGCTGCAAACAATCGGGCTGTGCCCTGATCGGCGGCGAGACGGCCGAAATGCCCGGCATGTATGCCGAGGATGATTTCGACCTGGCCGGCTTTGTCGTCGGGGCTGCCGAGCGCGGCCGCCTCCTGCCCGATCACGACGCCATGAAGGCCGGCGATGTACTGATCGGTCTCGCCTCCTCCGGCGTGCACTCCAACGGCTTCTCGCTGGTCCGCAAGGTGATGGAAGTCGCCGGACTGAACTGGTCTGACCCGGCCCCGTTCGAGCCGGGCAAGACGCTGGGCGAAGCCTTCCTGACGCCGACGCGGCTCTATGTGAAATCCTGCCTGCCCCTGATCAAGTCCGGCCTGGTGAAGGGCCTGGCCCACATCACCGGCGGCGGTCTGGTCGAGAACCCGCCGCGCATGATGCCGGACGGTCTGGAAGCCCGGATCGACTATTCCGCCTGGACCCTGCCGCCGATGTTCCAGTGGCTCGCCGAGACCGGCGGGATCGAGGTCCATGAAATGCACCGTACCTTCAATTGTGGCGTCGGCATGCTGCTATGCGTCGCACCGGAGACTGCGGATGCGGCCCTCGAGGCGCTTGCCTTGACCGGCGAGCGCGCCATGATTGTCGGGCAAGTCGAGACAGCCTGACCCAGGATAATCCCGATGGCGAAGACCAAGATCGCCGTGCTCATTTCCGGGCGCGGTTCGAACATGCAGGCGCTGCTGGAAGCGGCGAAGGACGAGGCTTTCCCGGCCGAGATCGTGGTGGTTGCCTCGAACCGGCCCGACGCGCCCGGCCTTGCCGTTGCCGAAGCGGCGGGCATCGCGACCGAAGTCGTCGACCATCGCGACTATGATGGCCGCGAGGCCTTCGAGGAAGCGCTCGATTCGACGTTGAAGATGTACGGCCCGCGCATCGTCTGCCTGGCCGGCTTCATGCGCATCCTGACACCGTGGTTCACCGAGCGCTGGCGCGACCTGCTGATCAATATCCACCCCTCCCTGCTGCCGGCCTTCAAGGGATTGCACACGCATGAGCGGGCGCTGGAAGCCGGCGTGCGCATCCATGGCTGCACGGTGCATTATGTGCGCCCGGAAATGGATGACGGCCCGATCATCGGCCAGGCCGCCGTACCGGTCCTGCCCGGCGACACGCCGGACACGCTGGCCGCGCGCGTGCTGGAAGCCGAGCACAAGCTCTATCCGCAATGCGTCGCCCTCGCCTGCTCCGGCAAGGCGCGGGTTGCCGGCGAACGCGTCCGGCTGCAGGCCCGCGAATTTGGCGCCGAATTGCTGATGAACCCGCACGATTGACGGCCCAAGCCGACGCTCAGCGCCTTTCCGTCAGATAACCGGCGATATCAAGCGCCTGGAAGAAGCGGACCGGCGGGGCGAAGCCTGCAGTTTCAAGCAACTCCGTCAGACGGGCTTCGCTGACCGGGTGAAAGTCTGCAGCCATCCGCTCCACGGTCCGCGCTGCGAGCGAGGGATCGGGCGCAACCGACTCGATCCAGTGACTGAAAGCCGGACGCGCTGCGTCCTCGAACAACAGTCCGAGATCGGCCAGGATCAGCGGTGCGCCGGGCCGGACACGGTCGGCCAGATCGGCAAAATAGCGCGCCTTCTCGCCATTGTCGGGCAGGAAGTGGGCGACCAGAACACTCAGCGCTGCATCATGCCGGCGCAGCGGCGTGTATTCACCCAGTGTGCTGACGCGAAAATCGACCTGTTCCAGACAGCCCAGCATTTCCGCGCGACGGCCCGCGATAGCCAGCATGTCGGCCGACGGATCGACAGCGGTGAAACACCATTTCGTCGACTGGAAGGCCAGTTCGGAGAGTTCGGCGCCGGTGCCCGCCCCGCTCAGCAGGATGGAGGCTGCGCCGCGTCCGATCCGCGCCGCCAGGACGGGTGCGATCAGTTCCTGCAGCACCGAATAACCCGGCACGAGACGCCGGATACGCGCATCATACGACCTGGCGCCGGAACCGGAGAAACGCCCGCTATCCGGGGCGGACTGGCCTGCCGCGGCGCGGGCCGCAGCAGGTGGGATTTCGATGGAGTGTGTCATGGTCTCCGGATAGCATTATTGCGAATGTGTCGCAATTGCATTTCTTCGTCTTGCCCTTTCCGTGCGCAGCGCCGAAACACGTCGCAGGAAAGGAGGCGAGCGGTTCCATGCGCATCACCGACACGCTGAGCATCCACGAGAGCGAAATCGAGGAACGCTTCCTGCGCGCCTCGGGCCCGGGCGGCCAGCACGTCAACAAGACCGAGAGCGCCGTCCAGCTGCGCTTCGATGTCGCCCGTTCGAGCCTCGAACCGGGTGTGAAGCAGCGGCTTGTCCGGCTGGCCGGCTCGCGCATGACCCGCGAGGGCGTCCTGGTGATCCGGGCGGAGAACCAGCGATCCCAGGACCGTAACCGGGCCGAGGCCCGCGAGCGCCTGCGCGTGCTGATCGAACGCGCCCTCACCCCGCCCAAGCCGCGCAAGAAGGCCCGCCCGTCACTCTCCTCCATCCGCAAGCAGAAAGAAGCCAAGGCCCGCCGCTCGCAAACCAAGGCCATGCGCCAGAAACCGGCACCGGACAGCTAGTTTTCAGAGGCTGCACAGAGCTCCGGATCGCCGGTCCGGGCGGCGCCTTCCGCGCACAGCGCGTCGGCCGCGGCCGGATCGCCGGTTTCCCGCAGCAGGGCAGCGAGTTCGGTGGTGGCGGCGCGGTTATAGGGGTCCCAGTAGAGCACGCGGCGATACCAGAGTTCCGCGGTCACGGGATCCTCACGCAGGGCATGGCCGCGCGCGATGCTGAGCCCGGTCGGGCTGTACCAGGGCCGGATCAACACGGTCTGTTCGTCATAGACCCGGCTCATCGCCTCATAGGCTCGCTCCAGATAGGTCAGCGCCAGATCGGCCTCGCCCTTGAGAGCGTGGAGGTCCGACAGGTTGACCCAGGCTTCCCAGGCATCCGGGTCGAGCGTCAGGGCGCGGTTGTGCGCCTCGATCGCGCCGTCGAGATCGCCCTGTGCCGACAGGGCCAGGCCCAGCGCCCGGTAGCCCAGCGGGTATTCGGGATCCGATGCGATGGCCTGCCGCGCCAGGGCCTCGGCCCGTTCCAGCTGACGGGCGGCCGCGGTTTCGCGTGTCTGACCGGACGCCAGCGCCGCACCGATCCGCGACTGCCCTGCCTCACCGGGCCAGTCGTCCGGCCGGGCGCGGATGACGCGCTGGGTGATCGTGTTGGCAAGCCCGGCGAGCGCCCGCGGACTGTCGGGCTCAAGCGCCAGCGCGGCCTCGTAGAGCCGCATGGCCGCGTCATTATCGCCGGGCTGGAACTGGTAGTAGAAATCGTCGGCACGGTCGGTGAGGCTTTCCGCCCGGTCCGCGGGTGCACCGGGCGGAGCGATACGGTCGCGCACCAGCCAGAAGACCGGAAAGGCTGCCAGCAGCACCAGCGCTCCCACGACGCCGCGCACCCAGGCGGGAACCGCCCGCACCGGCGCCGGCAGGCTTTCCGGCTCGGCCGGCACCAGCAGGCGATAGCCGCGCTTGGGTACGGTCGCAACATAGCGCGGCGAACGCGCCGGATCGCCCAGCGCCCGCCGCAGCTTCCAGACACAGCGGCCGAGCGCGTCGTCATTGACGGTGACGCCGGGCCAGATGCGTTCGGCGATCGTCTCGCGCGACACCACATCGCCTTCGGCTTCGGCGAGCAGGCACAGCAGGTCCATCACTTTCGGCTCGACATCCTGGCTGCCGCCGGGACCGCTAATCCGGCCGGCCCGCGGTTCGACACGCCAGTCTGCGAGCTTGAATGCCCTGCCGTACTTCATTGATTTTACAGTCCCCTTGCCCCGGTCAGAAAAAGGTCAGACCATCAGGAAGATTGGGTCATGGCCTTTTGTCAGGCGGCGCCCCCAGTGTCCGGGCAGCCCCACCTGAAAGAAGACACGGGAGACCGGGATGCTCAAGAGCCTGACCCTTTGCACCGCACTGATGACAGCCGTCGCGGCACCGATCGCCGCACAGGCCCCGACGCCGGACACAGTCTATGAGGCCGACGTGGTCCGCGCCGATTTCGACCAGCTTTATGCCGGCTTGCGCGCGGCGCATTTCGACCTGTTTGCCGTCACGCCACAGGCCGTATTCGACCAGCGGCACGAGGAAATGCGGGCCGGTTTCGACCGGCCGATGACCCGCCTCGATATCCGGCGGGAGTTCCAGGAATTCACCGCGCTGGCCCGTCATGCCCATGCGCGTATCGACTTCCCGATGGAGGCCTATGGCGCCTTCCGCGCGGCTGGCGGCCGCGTCCTGCCGCTGACGATCTCGATCCGCGAAGGCCGCGTCTTCGTGGAGACACGGGCGGCGGCCCTTGAAGGCCTGGCGCCGGGCGATGAAATTCTCGCCTTCAACGGCCAGCCGAACACGGTCTGGATCCCGGCCCTCACCCGGCACCTGTCGGCCGAGACGCCGCGCTTTGCGCACACCTTGCTGGAAACCTATCTGCGCGGCCTGGTCTGGCTGGAATGGCCGGAGATGACCGAGGTCACGCTCGAGGTGCGTCATGCCGACGGATCGGTGGAAACCCTCGTCCTGCCCTTCCTGAGCGGTGACGCACTGGCGCCGGCTGAAGCGGGCGAACAGCCTTTCAGTCTCGATGGCCGCGAGGCCCGCATGATCGGCAGCGATATCGCCTATCTGCGCCCGGGCCCGTTCTACAATACCGAGCCGGACGGGAATGTCTGGGACCCGGCCGCCTTCGCCGCGTTTGTCGATAACAGTTTCAATGACTTCCAAGCTGCTGGCGCGGAAGCGCTGATCCTCGATCTGCGCGACAATCCCGGTGGCGACAACTCCTTCTCCGACCGGATCATGGCCTGGATCGCGGACCGGCCCTTCCGCTTTGCCTCGCGTTTCACCGTCCGGGTCAGCGAGGAGACGACCGCGGCCAACCAGGCCCGCCTGGACACGCTGCCGGAGGGTGGAGGCGGCATGTCGGCGACCTATGCCGAACTGTTTGCGGCCCATGCACCCGGCGAGACGGTGGAGATCGATCTGCCCTTTGCCCAGCCGCGCCCTGAGGGCGACCGGTTCGAGGGGCCGGTCTATGTGCTGATCAACCGCTACAGCTTCTCCAATGCGGTGACCATGGCGGCGCAGATCCAGGATTACGGCTTCGGTGTCGTGACCGGCGAGACGACGGCGGACATGGCGACCACCTATGGCGCGATGGAGCAGTTCACCCTGCCTCATACCGGCATCATAGTGAACTATCCCAAGGCCCATATCGTACGCATAAACGGTACATTGGAGTCACATCCGGTGACACCGGACATCGCCCTCGACTTCCCCGTCCTGCGCGGGCCGGAGGATGTCGTTCTGGACCAGCTGGTCGCGCATGTCCGCACCGCGATCGACGGCTAGCCCTTCAGGATGATGGCGATCGTGGCGAGCAGGAGAAGCGCGATCGCGAAATTGAGGATGCGGGCGTGGCGGCGATCGGTCAGGAAGCGATTGATCACGCCGCCCGCCAGCAGCCACATCAGCCCGCACGGCGCACCGAAGAGCAGGAAGGTCGCCATGAACAGCATCGCCCGCTCGCCCGCCGTGTCGGCCAGGGCGATATAGGCGCCGGCCGTCGAGACCGTCATCAAAAGCGCTTTCGGATTGACCCACTGGAAGAGCGCCGCCTCCCAGGTGCGGAAGGGCCGCGAGCGGCGCCTGGGCGCCTTGGCGTCGCCCGGCTCGGCCGGACGCGCCAGCCCGGCCCGCACGAAGGCGAAAGCCATCCAGGCCAGCCACAGCGATCCGCCCACCTTCACCACATCCAGCGCCACCGGATAGCGGGCCACGAGTGTGCCCAGGCCGAACACGGCCGCGACCAGCAGCATGTTGAAGCCGATCTGCACGCCCAGGAAATGCGGCACGGTGCGGCGCACGCCGAACAGCGCCGAGGAGGACATCAGCATGAGATTGTTGGGGCCCGGCGTGGCCGACATGGCGACGACAAAGCCGACCAGGCTGAGATAGAGGGCCATGTCCATACTGTTTCCCCGCGCGCAACGTGCAGCGCAGGTAGGAGGCGCGGCTGTCCGTATCAATGGGCCTGTCGCGAAAACGGCTGCCGGAGAGCTCGCCGTCAGACTTGTTCCAGCACCGCATCAATCTCGCCCAGATGACGCTCGATCTGCTCCGGCGGCAGGAAAGCACCGTAAAAACTGTTACGCGCCAGAGTGATGATATCCGCCTGTCCTTTCGGCGCCTATCGTTCCGCCGGCACGGTGTTGCCGGCAGGAGCGCCTGATTTCAAACAGCATTTGTTATGCGGACGCAGAGCAAACGAGACGGGCAGGTAGAGACGTCAGTCGCCGGCAGACTCGAACCTGTCGCAAAACCGCGCCGGCCGTTGCCTCGCCACACACAGCACCAGATCATGGGTCTGGACACGCATATTCGACAGACCGCAGGCGCCACCGTCATCGGGGGCAACATGTTCAGAGGAGACAACGTTGATGGACCTCACATCGTCGCCACCGAGCTCCGCCCCAAAGGACAGGAGGGACGCCTCGCGCGCTATCGGATAGCGGGTTCGCGAATGCAGATTCCCCATCACGCCAACGGCGAGATCGAACCCGGTCTCGGCCAGCTGCTCGCGGATCATCGCAGCGCCCTCATCATCCCATCGCCCCCTGATCCCGCTTTCCGGGATGATCGGGAACACACCGATGTCGGCGCCTGCGTGGAAATGCTCTCTCGTAAGGTCGAGCAGCTCGTACCACTCTATCGTGCCGCGGCCGCCACGCCCCCCGAAGGCATAAACATCCTCACACAGCGAGCGTTGCGCATCCGGCCCGCCATCGCTTTCAACGAAGCGGGTAATGGCATCGGCTTCCCAGGCCTCGACCAGCAGGGCGACGGACCGGTCAGCAATCGCTGTCTCGAGTATCTCGCGGGCCAGCCGGGCAGGCCCCGAATAGCCGTGGACCTCGCCCACCGTGATGATCCGGACGTCAGGATCGGCGAGCCAGTCCCGCCAGACATCACCGGCGGCCGGTTCCGGCATGGTCAGCTGGAAAGCCATTGACGCAACAAGCAGCATGCGGGCGATATTCCAGCAAAAGGCGCGATCACGCAAAAAGAAAGGGCCCGGCGATCGCGCCGGGCCCTGTCCTGCAGTCTGATAGGAAAGTCCGGCTTAGCCGACGATCTCGTCGTCGGAGAAGAAGAACTTGATCTCTTCGGCAGCGGTTTCCGGCGCGTCGGAACCGTGCACGGAGTTTTCGCCGATCGACAGGGCGAATTCCTTGCGGATGGTGCCTTCGGCAGCGTCGGCCGGATTGGTGGCGCCCATCACTTCGCGATTCTTGGCAATGGCGTCTTCGCCTTCCAGCACCTGTACGACGACTGGTTCGGAGATCATGAAGTCGACCAGTTCACCGAAGAAGGGACGCTCCTTGTGCACCGCGTAGAAGCCTTCGGCCTGCTCGCGGGTCATGTGGATGCGCTTGGACGCGACGACGCGCAGGCCGGCCTCCTCGAACTTGGCGATGATCTTGCCGGTCAGGTTACGCTTGGTGGCGTCGGGCTTGATGATGGAGAAGGTGCGTTGCAGCGCCATGGGAAAGGTCCTCGAAGACTTTTGTGACTGTCCGGGCAAACCGGCCTCTGGGATTCGCGCGGCTTATAGCGGCGCTTGCCCCCCGCCACAAGCCGCGGCAGGGACATTCCAGCAGGGAGAACGGTGAAGCGGTTTTCCCAACTTTCTCATTTTCCCCGGCCCTGTGCCGGGGCCTGGAGGAGCCTCACCCTGAAATGCCGCCAGACCCCGGAATAAATCCGGGGAAAGCGGTCTCCTGGTTTCCCCATCAGCCTTTCCGGATTGATCGGTTCGCCGCTCCGCGCTAACGGCCTTCCCATGTTGCACATCAATGATCTCACCTATCGCATCGAAGGCCGGATGCTGTTCGACCAGGCGACGCTCTTCCTGCCGGCCAAGGCCAAGATGGGTCTGGTGGGGCGGAACGGTACGGGCAAGTCGACCCTGTTCCGGCTGATCCGCGGCGAAGCCGTTGCGGAGAGCGGCGATGTGCGTGTGCAAAAGGGCGTGCGCGTCGGCTCGGTCGCCCAGGAAGCGCCCGGCGGCGACGAGACATTGATGGACGTGGTGCTGGCCGCCGATAGCGAGCGCGCTGCCCTGCTCGCCGAAGCGGAGACCGCGACGGATCCCGACCGGATCGCCGAGATCCAGACACGGCTGGCCGATATCGAGTCGCACACGGCGGAGGCCCGCGCCGGCTCCATCCTATCGGGCCTGGGCTTTACCGGCGAGGAACAGCAGCGCCCCTGCCGCGAATTCTCCGGCGGCTGGCGCATGCGCGTCGCGCTGGCGGCGACCCTGTTCGCCCGGCCCGACCTCCTCCTGCTCGACGAGCCGACCAACTACCTCGACCTGGAAGGCGTGATGTGGCTGCAGAGCTATCTGAAAACCTTCCCCGGCGCCGCCCTGGTGATCTCGCACGACCGCGACCTGTTGAACGGTGCGATGCAGAAGATCGCCCACCTGAAACAGGGCAAGCTGTCCGTCTATGAAGGCGGCTATGACGATTTCGAAAAGGCGCTGGCCGAGAAACAGCGCCTGCAGATGAAGCTGGTGGAAAAGCAGGAGGCCGAGCGCCGCCACCTGCAAAGCTTTGTCGACCGGTTCAAGGCCAAGGCCTCGAAGGCGAAACAGGCCCAGTCGCGGGTGAAGCGGCTGGAGAAGATGCAGGTTGTCGCCACCCAGGTGGAAGACCCGGTCGCCCCCTTCGACTTCCCCAACCCGCAGCGCCGCATGGCGCCGCCCATCGTGCGCATGCTGGACGTGTCGGTGGGTTATGAGCCGGGCAAGCCGGTGCTGCGCGATATCAGCCTGAATATCGACACCGAGGACCGGATCGGCATTCTCGGCCGCAATGGCGCGGGCAAGTCGACCCTGGCCAAACTGCTCAATGACCGGCTGGACCCGCTCTCGGGTCATCTGCGCAAACACAAGAAGCTGGAGATCGCCTTCTTCGCCCAGCACCAGATCGACGATCTGTCGCCGGACATGTCGGCCTATCAGCACGTGATCGAACTGATGGAGGACGCCACCGAGGCCCAGCGCCGCGCGCGCCTGGCCCGGTTCGGCCTGCCCGGCGACCGCCAGGAAACGCCGGCAAAGAACCTCTCCGGCGGCGAGAAGGCACGCCTCCTGTTCAACCTGATCACGTTCGGCGGCCCGCACCTGCTCATCCTCGACGAGCCGACCAACCACCTGGACATGGACAGCCGCGCCGAGCTGATCAACGCCATCAATGCCTATGAGGGCGCGGTCGTGCTGATCACCCACGACCGCCACATCATCGAAAGCTGTGTCGACCGGCTCTGGGTGGTCGGCGACGGCACGGTGACGCCCTATGACGACGATATCGAGACCTATCGCCAGTCCCTGCTTGGCCGGGTTGCCCGCGACGCCCGGGGCAAAAAGCCTGCGCCCGCCGACGAGAAGTCGCAGCGCCGCCGCGACAAGGCCTCGCTGCGCGAGACGCTGAAACCGCTGAAGGCCGCAGCCGCCCGCTGGGAAAAGGAAGCCGAACGCCTGCGCGACGTCATCGAGATCATCGACAAGGGTCTCGCCGCCCCCGGCCTCTACGAAAAAGACCCCAAGACCGCCACCGACCTCCAGATCAAGCGGGCCAAGGCCGTCGACCTCCTCGACACCGCCGAACTCAACTGGCTGGAAGCCGCCGAAGCGCTGGAGACCGCGCAGGCGGAGTAGTGCCCGCGGACGAAGCCCCACTCAACGTCCGATTGACCCGCCCCGTGAACCACGCGAACCTCGAGCCCTCACAGCTCAGGATGGCGGGCGGGCATGACGGGGACACAGGACTGGGAGGCGGAGAAGGCGGCGCGTGAAGCGGCGTGGTGGAGGCGCTGGTGGGCAGAGGATTTTAGTTGGGAGGGGTTGGGGAAGCGTCCATGGGTCGGCGTCCCGACACACCGCTGGATCGGTTGGTCAGTGACGCCCGAAGGGCAGTGCGTGGAGACGCAATCGGCACCGGACGGATCCAGGCCCGCCTCGCTGCAGGATTACTTCCGCTGGGATCCGGATACGAAACGGCTGCGGCCGGATGAGGATCTGTTCAGTGCCGGACTATTGATCACCAGACTAGGTCAACCCGACTTTCATATTCTGCACCTGCCCCAAGCCTATGAAGATGGCGCCGCAACCTTCAAGGCCGAGCTAGATGCCGGCGCTTGGGCCAAGCTGGAAACCGAAATATCCCGCCTCCTGTCCAGGAGCGGTCCGACCGACAAAGCCATCGGCGACGAAAATTGCGCCTCACCCGACCTGCGCGCGCAATTAACAGGTGCCATCCTGCGCGTTTTCCCCCGTCCGCCTGCCCCGGAGAACACCCTGCACCTCGCCGCTGCGCTTTCGGCCTTTCTGACAAAAGCCGACGCCTTGGGTTTAGAGTTTGGATCGCCAACCGTGTTTTCTGGAGCACACTTCTGCTCAGAGGCCGGCTTCTCCCACGCGCAATTCTCCGGCGGAAATGCCGACTTCTTCAAGGCGGAATTCGCTGGAGGAGGTGCCAACTTCTTCAACACGAAATTCTCCGGCGGAAACGCCAACTTCTTCCAAGCACAATTCTACGGTGGAAACACCAGCTTTTCCGGCGCGCAATTTTCTGGCGGATACGCCGACTTTAGCATAGCGGAATTCTCCGACGGGGATGCTAGCTTCTTGACCACAAAATTCTCCGGCGGAGACGCAATATTCCGACGCACCCAATTCTCCGGTGGGCGCACCAGCTTCATCAAAGCAGAATTCTCCAGCGGAAACGCCGACTTTAGCGACTCGGAATTCTCTGGCGGACACGCCGACTTTAGCAACGCGCAGTTCTCCGGCGGAAACGCCACTTTCTCCGGTGCGGAATTCTCCGGTGGAAACGCAAAATTCTTGAGTGCATCCTTCTCGAACGAGGCAAGTTTCAGTGGTGTCCGCTTTCTCCGATCCTGCGAATTTGGCCGGTCGGATCAACCACACACCAAGAAGCCCGGACTTGGCGCCCAGTTTGACGGACGGCTGAACCTGCGCGGTGCCTATTTCAAGCGCTTGGCCGGTTTTTCGCGGGTGCGGTTCCCCGACAAAGCCGAGGATCGCAACAGCGCCTTCGAAGGCGCGCGCTTCTTTGAGCCGCTGGACCTGAAGGGCGTGGAAACCCTCCCCTTCTCGGCTTTTCACGGCGTGCGGCTGGACAAGGGCCTGTTGCTCGACAGCCAGCACCCGGTGCCGGAACAGTTCGAGCAAGCGCTCAAAGATGCCAAAGCGGCGATCGAGCGCGATGAAGAGCGTGATCCGGACGACCCCGGCCACGACACCGAGCGCTCCGGCGCGGATGCGCGCTATGCGGCGCTGGAGGCTGGCTGCCGGGCACTCAAGGAAGCCATGGCTGCCGATGGCGATCGCAAGCGGGAGCAGGAATTCTTCAGTCATGAACTCGCCGCGCGGGAAAGGCGGGTGCGCCACCGGTTGGAAGATTTGAAAGCTGGACCGGCAAGTCTTGGCAGTCGGCTTAAAGCCTTGTCGGTTCGCGCGGAACTGACGGCCTCGCAGGCCTACAAGCTCTTCAGCGGATACGGCGGCTCCATTCTGCGCCCGCTGGTAACACTGCTCGCAAGCTTCCCCTTGGTGGCAGCGACACTGGGCCTCCTCACATGCGCGTTCGCGCTGGCCGGGAACGCTCAGCTGTCCGATGTATGCCTGGGCATGGAGTGCGGACCGACAATGCACCCGATTGTGAGCAATACGCTGGAAGCCGCCTTCCGCGGCATGCTGGGCCCTTTCCGCCTGCTGCTCGGCCGGGGCGAGCCCTTCGCCTATCTCGGTGACACCGCCCCGGTCTTCCGGGGGCTTGTGGCCCTGGTCATGCTGCTCCACGGGCTCGTCTCGTCGGCGTTGATTTTCCTGTGGCTGCTGGCCTTGCGGCGGCAATTCCAGATCAACTGATCCGGCGCAGCGGTGCTAACCCCTTGTTGCGCCAGACGCCTATCCGGTTAATCGATCGTTAAGAGTCGATTTATACAATATTACCCGAAATCAGCCGAGGTGCCTGAAACCATGCCTGCCGACTGCCTGTCGAGCCCTGTGAACGGTGAACCGGTCTGCGTGAGCGGACGGGGCGGCGTGTGCCGGGCGGGAGGTGCGGCATGAAGATCGATCCGCCGGCCTCGGCCCCGATCTCGCTGGCCCAGGTGCGCAAGATGCGCGCGCGCACGCATCCGCGCGGCGGCGATTTCCGTCAGGAAGTGCCCACCCATGCGCCCGAAGTGATGCATGTCGATGCGCTGGCCCCGGCCGATCCGGACAGTCATGAGCCGCCGGAATTCGACGATGTCGAGATCACGCGCGACGATGCGCTGGAAACCGCCCGCGACATCGCCCACGAACTCGCCGCCCTCACCCTGCCCATCGCCAACTGGCAGGCCACACGGGTGCACCACCTGTTTCATCCGTAAGAGCCGGAGCGCGTCCTAGTCCGGCATGTTGGCCGGGTCGAAGAAGAGGGCGAGCACGATGGCGGCGAGCGTGACCGGTTCGCGCAGCATGTCGTCCTCGCCGGGCAGATACATGCGCGACTGCATCACGCCGTAATCCATACCGCCGACATCCACACCGTCATGCCGGATGACATAGCCGGGCACGCGGCCGGACGGGAAAGCCACGCCGGACAGGCGCTGGGTCTCGAAGGTCAGCGTGGTGCCGTTGTGGTGGAATTCGCCGGCGCGCTCATTGCGCCCCATACCCATCAGACCGCGCCGCTGCAGCGCCAGCTCGAAACGGCTGTCCAGCGCTTCGCCATTGCGGGTGAAGCTGCACGAATAGACGAGGTCCTGCCTGTCGAAGGTGATCCAGGCCAGGCGCAGCTCGCTTTCCCCGCCGGAACAGGAAATCTCCAGCGGCACCTCGCCGAAACTGCCGCCGGTCACGGTGAGGTCGGCGCGGGTGCGGCGGCGTTCGGAAACGCCGAACAGGTTGCGATAGGAGCCCATGCCCGACCAGGTGCCGCCCAGCTCGTCCGCCTGCCAGCGGTTCTGGCCGTCCTGGCGGCTGTAGCGGATCTCGACTTCCTCGGTGCGCCCGGTGATCGGCGTGTCGTCGGCCTGTGCGCCCATCAGGGCTGCCGACGCAATCAGTGTGTGAAGCAAAGCCATGATATCCCCCCGGTCCTGGCCGGAAGGATCATAGCGCCGCGGCTCACGGGTTCAAAGCCGGCCCGGATCAGCCGCAGGCCATGCTTTCGACGATGTCGCTTTCATTGACGCGAATGGTCAGCCGGTCGGGGCGGTAGTCCATCGTCACCGGCGTGTCCGGGCCCACAACGCGGTAGTTTTCCGGCATAGCATTGCGCGGGACATTGACCCGCGGTTCGCCGACGAAGTGCTGCAGGTCTTCCATGCCGCAATCGCCGGTGATCGGCGGGCGTACGGGATTGGCATCGACATCGCCGGCATCTTCCAGCGGCGGCAGGGCCGGCGCGGCATTGCCTGTGTCGGCTGACGGGGTCTCGGCGATCTCGGGATAGGGGGCAGGCGCCGGTGTTTCACCGCCGCGCGTTGTCAGGGCACAGCCCGCCACAAAACAGGCAATCAGCAGGGAAAGACGGGTTTTCATCGCACGCTACTCGACCGGGTCAGCCACACCAGGGCCGTAGAATGACGCCCGATTCGGCCAGGTCAAGGTTCAGGCGCGCCGGACGGTAGTCTTCGGTCACGGCGGTATCGGGATAGATCAGCCGGATATGGCCGGACAGGCTGGCCAGATCGACCTCCTCGACCTGCTGGCCGACAAGATAACCCATCTGCGTGGCCCCGCACGGGCTGGTGTCCGGCGCAACAATATCGCCATCCTCATCCATGTCCGGCGGCGGCAGGGCCGCGCTGGACGGCGCCATCCCGTTCCCCCCGCTGGAACAGGCGGTCACAGCCAGGGCGGCGATCGAGACGAGGACGATATTCTTCATGCCTTTTTCTCCCATCTGCCCTCGGGAGACTGGCGCCAGTAGGACACAGTGCGTCCGCCGGCGGCCGCCTTCTTCCAGAGTGCGCGGGCATCCTGGACCGAGGCCTCGTCATGCCCGTCGAACATGACGATCATCCGTTCGAAACCGTCCGGATTCTCCGGTTCGGCTCCGTCGAGCAGGAAAAGGCACTGGGCGCCGTTGGGATTGGCTTCGTCCTCGGCCAGCAGGATGGGCTGTCGCGCCTCCTGCCCCGCCCCCGCCTGGCCATGCGGCGTGAAACTGTCATCGCGCCAGCTCCACAGCCACTGGTCCAGAGCTTCCAGACGCCGCGCGTCCGGCGAACGCACCAGCGCCCGCCAGCCCCGCGCCAGGGTCTTTTCCAGCAGTTCAGGAAGAACGTCTTCCAGGGCAGAACGTTCCAGATGGTAGAACCAGAGTTCGCCGCTCATCGCCCTCTCCTGCATCTGAACCCGGGGTCCAGTGGACAGTATAACAATGCCGGTGTCATCCCGGCCCCCCGCCTACGCGGGCGCAAGCTTCTGGCCCGCACAGGCGGGCCGCAGGGCCGGGACCCATAACCGCCGGACGTGGGAAAGCGTGGCTCCGCTGCCGGCGTCAGCTGGTCAAAGTGCGGGCGTATAGGTCCCGGACTTCCGCCCGGCACAAGGCCGGGCATCCATCCGGGATGACATGAAAGCCGGGCCTAGCCCTCGTGATTGTCGCGCACGAAGCGGTCGAGAATGCGCACGCCCCAGCCGGTGCCCCAGCTCGGCTGGCGCGGATCGTCCTTCGGGCTCATGCCGCCCATCGCCGTACCGGCGATGTCGATATGGCACCACGGGCGCTCATTGACGAAGCATTTGAGGAATTCCGCGGCCGAGATCGAGCCGGCGAGGCGGCCCTCGCCGACATTCTTGATGTCGGCATTCTTGGTCTCGATGTGCTTTTCATAGTCCGGACCCAGCGGCATCCGCCACACCGGCTCGTCGCTGTCATTGCCCGCCTTGGACAGGTGATCGGCGATCTCGTCGGAATTGGTGAAAATGCCGGCGCGGGTATTGCCCAGCGCGATCAGCATGGCGCCGGTCAGGGTCGCCAGGTCGATGATCAGCTTCGGCTTGAAGCGGTCCTGGGAATACCAGAGCACATCGGCCAGCACGAGGCGGCCTTCCGCGTCGGTGTTGAGGATCTCGATCGTCTGGCCGGACATGGAGGTGACGATATCGCCCGGACGCTGGGCATTGCCGTCGGGCATGTTCTCGACCAGGCCGACAATGCCGATGGCATTGACGTTCGCCTTGCGGCCGGCGAGCGCGCGCATCAGGCCGACCACGGCGGCCGAACCACCCATGTCGCCGCGCATCTCGTCCATGCCGGCACCCGGCTTCAGCGAGATACCGCCACTGTCGAAGGTCAGGCCCTTGCCGACAAAGAGCAGCGGCGCATCGCCGTCCTTGCCGCCATTCCACTTCATGATGGCGATCTTGCTCTCGAATTCGGAGCCCTGGCCGACACCCAGAAGCGCGCCCATGCCCAGCTCGGTCATGTGGACCTCGTCGAGGATCTCGATCTCCAGGCCGAACTCGGCCAGGCCCTCGATCTTCTTGGCGTAGGTTTCCGGGTTCAGCACGTTCGGCGGCAGGTTGGTGACGTCGCGCGCCAGGTCGACCCCGTCGGCCACAGCGCCCCAGCTCGCCCATTCCGCGTCAGCCGCAGACGTGTCGTCGACCACGATCGAGACGGTCTCCAGCGAGGGCTTCTGGTCGTCCTTCAGCTTGGTGCGGAACTGGTCGTAGCGATAGGCCGCCAGACGGGCACCCAGCGCAGCACGGGCCGCGCCTTCCGCATCGGTCTCGCCATTGAGCGCGACGGCGACTTGCGTCTCGCCGCTGGTGAGCAGCAGCTTGGCCACGGCCGCGCCGGCCTTTTCCAGCGTCGAGGCCGAGCGCTTGTCCTTCTCGCCCAGGCCGAACAGCACGATACGGCTGTTCTCGACACCCGACGGCGCCACGATTTCGAGCGTCTGGCCCGGCTTGCCGGAGAAGCGCGACGCCGCCACGGCCCGCTTCACGGCGCCCGAGGTCGCCCCGTCCAGCGTCTCGGCCGCAGCGGACAGGCTCGCGCCCTCATAGACCGGCACGGCGATCGCTCCGGACGTGCTGGCGGCAGCGGCGAATTCGATTTTCATGGCTTCCCTCTCCGGTGTGGCGAAGGCCCGGACATGTCATCCGGGCGCAAAAACATATGTCGCGGAAGTGGTATCCGATCACGACGTGAGATAGAAGGCGGATCGCGCAGCACAAGCCGGATCATGATTCTCGTTCAGCGGTATTTCTTCAAGCAATTGCTCTGGCCCTTCCTGACCGCGGTCGGGGCCTTCGCTGCACTGGCGCTGCTGACGCAGTCGCTGTCGAATGTCGATCTGGTCTCCGGCTATTCGGAAACTGCACTGACCTTCATCAAGATCACGCTGCTGGCGCTGCCGCATCTGACCGCCCTTCTGGTCCCGCTCGCGCTGTTCGTCGCCGTCCTGTCGACGCTGAACCGGCTGTCCGGCGACAGCGAGCTGGTGGTGACGCAGGCCTCGGGTCTCGGCCGGTTCGGCATGATCACGCCGGTGCTGCGCCTGGCGGTCTATGTGATGATCGCCAATCTCGCCTTCAATCTCTTCGTCCAGCCGGTTTCCTATCGCGAGATGCGCCGCTCGCTGCACGAGCTGCGCTCGGACGTCGCCGCCAGCCTGATCACGCCCGGCGCCTTCACCCAGCTGGGCGACGGGGTGACCATCTATGCCCGCGACCGCGACCGGTCCGGCCGCATGCAGGACATCCTGATCGACGATACCCGCGGCGAGGAACAGTCGACCCTGACCGCGCGCGAAGGCGTGGTGGTGCGCACCGACGACCGCTCCGTCATGGTGCTCATCGACGGCAATCGCCAGCAGATCGACGAGGCCGGCGAGCTGTTCTACGGCTCCTTCGACCGCACCGAATTCGATCTCGGCGAGTTCATCGGCCCGGTCGACGCCATGTTCTTCAAGGAAAGCGACCGCTTCCTGCACGAGCTGATCTGGCCCGATGCCGGCACGATCGCCCGCACCGGCGGTCCCGAACGGGCCTGGGCCGAAGCGCACTACCGCCTCTCCGCGCCGCTCTACAACATCGCCTTCGCGCTGATCGCCGCGGCCGCCTTCCTGGCCGGCGATCATTCGCGCATGGGCCATTCGCGCCGTGTGATGATCGCGGTGGTGGCCGGCATGACGATGCGCCTGGTCGGCTTCGGCGTGCAGTCGGCCAGTGCCGACGACAGCGCGATGAATGCCATGCAGTACATCATTCCGCTGGCCGGTATTGCCGGGGCCATCGCCGTGATCTACTGGCCCGCGCGCCGCCGGCCCAAACACCCGCCCGCCGAGACGGCCTCCCTCGCGGGTGCGGAGGTGACGGCATGACCGGCGGCCGTCTCAATCGCTACATGCTGACCCAGACGCTGAGCGGGCTGGGCCTCGCTCTGCTGACCATCACCACGGTGATCGTGCTGGTCGATTTCGTCGAACAATCCCGCGCCATCGGCACGCGGGTCGATGTGTCGACGCTCGACCTTCTGGGCCTGACTCTCCTGAAGACGCCGCTGCTGCTGGAAACCACCCTGCCCTTCATCTTCCTGTTCGGCATCCTGACTTCGCTCTTCCGCCTGAACCGCCGCTCCGAACTGATCGTGATGCGCGCCTCGGGCATGTCGGCCTGGCGGATCCTGACGGCGCCGATGCTGTTTGCCGTCGTGGCCGGCGTGATCGGCGCGACGGCGCTCAACCCGCTGGCGGCCGCCGGCAATGCCGAATTCCAGCGCCGCCGCGATGCGCTGATGAATGTGCGCCAGACGCCGGGTGTGGAAGAGCCGGTCTGGCTGCGCGAGACCACGGCCGACGGCTTCACGGTGATCTCGGCCATGGCGCTGGAGGAGAACCGCCGGGAAGTCCGGCGCCCGACCTTCTATCACTTCTCGCTGAACGATGAGGGCGTGCCCAGTCTGGAGCGCCGGATCGACGGGGCGACTGCGCAGCTGATGGACGGGTTCTGGGAGGTCTCCGGCGCGATCGAGCGCATTCCCAATGAAAGCGCGCTGGAACTGGGCATGATCACCCTGCCCACCCAGATCAACCGCCAGGCCCTGTTCGAACGGGCCCGCTCGCCGCAGGGCGTGTCCTTCTGGGACCTGCCGGGCCTGATTGCCACGGCGCGCGATGCCGGCCTGGCGACCGCGCGCTACGAGCTGCGCTGGCACGGCCTGCTGGCCCTGCCCCTGACACTGCTGGCGGCAACGCTGATCGCTGCTGCCGCAACACTGCGCCTGCACCGGCTGGGCGGAGCGGCCGCCTTTGCGCTGGTCGGCGGGCTGGCCGGCTTCGTGATGTTCTTCTTCCAGGAAGTCCTCAGCTCCTTCGGGGCGACGGGCGCCCTGCCGCCGCTGACGGCCGCCTGGGCCGCACCGGCGATCACTGCGCTGATGGCGCTGACCTATATCGCGTCGACCGAAGACGGCTGACGGCATGGACGCGGGCGGCGGGTTCGGCTAGTCAGGTTCGATCCGTTCGGCCGGGGTTCGGGACAGATCAAGGGGATGACGCGCATGGCGTCACAGGTTCGCCGCCTCGCGGCAGTTTTGTTGAGCACGACGGCGCTGGCGATGGCAGCTCCTGCCCAGGCGCTGGCGCAGACGCCGGAACCGTCGGACCCGCCCATCTACCTGGAAGCCGACCGGATCGACGATCTCGCCGAGGGCGGATACGTCGCGCGCGGAAATGTGCGTGTGCGCCAGCAGGACCGCACCCTGATGGCGGACGAGCTGGAATACCACCCCGAAAGCAATCGCGTGATCGCCCGCGGTCATGTTGTGATCATTGGCCAGGGCCCCTACCCGCAATATGCCGACGAGGTCGAGCTCGATTCGGCCCTGTCCTCGGGTATTGCGCTGGGCTTTGCATCCAGGCTGGAACGCAATGGACGCGTTGCGGCCGCCTCGGCGATCCGCGACGAGAATGCCTCGATGACGCTGCGCGATGCCTATTATACGGCGTGCGAACTGTGCGAGAACGGCGAAGGCAATCCGACCTGGCGCCTGCGGGCCCGCCAGGTGCACCAGAATGCCGAAGAGCAGATGATCTACTACCGCGATGCGCGGCTGGAAGTTCTGGGCGTGCCCGTGCTCTACGCTCCGGTCTTTGCGCATGCCGACCCGTCCTCGGAGCGGCGCTCGGGCTTTCTCTTCCCCAAGATCGGCGTCTCCTCGCGGCTCGGTTTCGTCTATCAGCAGCCCTATTACTGGTCGCTGTCGCCATCGCAGGACATCGTCATCGCGCCGCGCGTGATGACCAATGTGAACCCGCTGCTCTACACCGAATACCGCAAGCGCTTCTGGTCGGGCTTTACCGAATTCGAGGCCAGCCTGACGCGCGAAGCCGAAATCGACAGCGATGGCGAACGCTTCGGCGAGGAAGAGTGGCGCTGGCATGTGTTCGGCGGCGGCCGGTTCGAGATCAACGAAGACTGGCGCTGGGGTTTCGGCATCCAGCGTGCCTCGGACGACCTCCATCTGCGCCGCTATGATTTTTCCGAACGCGCCAAGGATCTGGGCCAGCCGATCGAGGCGGTGAACCGGCAGCTGGTCAGCCAGCTCTTCGTGGAAAACCGGACCCGGCACCGCTACGGGTCGGTGCTGGCGGCGACCTATCAGTCGCTGCGGACCAACGTCAATGACGACACCTTGCCGGATCTGGCGCCGCAGATCGATGTGACACAGATCGTCGATGCGCCCGATGGCTGGGGGCGCGTTTCGCTGAACGGCAATGTGGTGCATCTGACCCGCGAAGCCGGCTCGGACTACACGCGAGGCAGCGCAACGGCCGACTGGCGCACGCGCTGGATCGCCCCCGGCGGCGTGGTGGTCGAGCCCTTCGCGCTGGGCCGTGTAGACTATTACAACCTTGCCGACCTGCCAGTGGCGGCCGGCCAGGACGACACCGACAATTTCACACGCGCACTCGGCCTCGTGGGCACGGAATTCAGCTGGCCCTTTTATCGTGCAGGCGAACAGGTGGACTGGATCATAGAGCCGGTCCTGTCGCTGGTCGCCGCGTCCGACGATCCGGAGCGCACCCGCATTCTCAACGAGGACACGCTGTCGACCGATCTGGACGAGAGCATGCTGTTCGAGCCGGTCCGGGCGTCCGGCTATGATATCTGGGAAGAAGGCACGCGAGCCAGCTACGGCCTTCGTGCCACCGCCTTCTGGGGCGAAACCGGCCGCTTCCGCGCCTTCGCCGGCCGCAGCGAGCGTCTGGACGGGGATCCCGCCTTCGGCCCGACCAGCGGACTGTTCGAAGAAAGCTCCGACTATGTCGTTGCCGGCGAAATCGACATTGCCCAGTTCTCCGCCGAGATCCAGACCCGCCTCGACACGGACGATTACGACGTCAACACCTTGCAGATATCGACACGCTACAGCGGCGACCGGTTCAGGGCCATGCTGGGATATCTGGACACCAGCGACGACGCTGCCACCCGCGGGCCGCAGCGTGAACTGCGCGCCGATTTTCTGGTGCGCCTGACCGACCGCTGGAGTGCAGTGGCCCGCATGACCCGCGACATCGACCTCGATCTCTCGCGCCGCGAGGAGACCGGCTTCATGTATCGTGACGAGTGCACCCAGTTCGAGATTGTCTATCAGCGCGAGAATCTGGGAATCGAGAGCCTGGGCCCCTCGGAATCGATCCAGTTCCGGATTACCCTCTTCACCCTGGGCAGCCTGGATCCCGAACAGTAACGGTGTCCCGTGATTGCGCCCCTGCCGAGTTTGAGTAATGTTCCGCGCCGAACCGAAATGCGATTGCTTATGACCGCCAAGAACCTCGTCTTCGCCCTGTTTGCCGCTCTGACGGTGTTGCCTGCCATGGTGCTTGCCGGTGGTGCACACGCCCAGACGACGGAGGGGGTTGCTGCGCTCGTCAATGACGAACCGATCACCACGGTCGATGTGCGCAACCGGATGCGTCTGATCATCTCGACCTCCCGCATGTCGCAAATCGACGAGCAGACGCTGGCGCGGGTGCAGGACGAAGCCCTGCGCGGCCTGGTCGACGAGCACCTGCAGATGCAGGCAGCGCGGGAGTATGAAATCGAGATCGAGGACGCGGAGATCAATAACGCCCTTCTCGACCTTGCCAGCCGCAACAATGCGACGATCGACGAAATCCTGGCCGATCTGCAAAATTCGGGCATCGATGCCTCGACCCTGCGCAGCCAGATCGAAGCGGAAATCGCCTGGCAGATCCTGGTCAATGGCCGCTATGGCTCGCGCATCCGGATTTCCGAACAACAGATCGAGCTGGCACTGGACCGTCTGGTCGCCAGCGCCTCCCAGCCGCAATTCTACATCTACGAGATGTTCTTCGAGGTGCGCCGTCCTGGTCAGGAGCAGGCCACGCTGCAACGCGTGATCGCAGTCATGAACCAGCTGCAGCAGGGCGCATCCTTCCCGGAACTGGCACGGCAGTTTTCCGATGCGAGCTCGGCCGCCGCCAATGGCGAGATCGGCTGGGTCGCCCTGTCCGAACTGCAGCCGGAAGTCGCCGCGATCATGCCGCAGATGCGCCGGCAGTTCGAACAGTCCGGCGGCCGTGGCGCCCTGTCCAATCCGGTCCAGGTGCCCGGCGGCTTCATGGTCATTGCACTGGTCTCCGTGCGCGACGGCACGACCTCGCTGCAATACGATCTCGTCCAGATCACCGTCCCCCAGAGTGCCGCGAGCGACGACACACGCAATCGCCTTGAGCGCGCGCTTCGGGACAATCCGCAATGTGAGGCCAGCGAAGCCATTGCCGAGCGGATCGACGGCGCCATCCACACGCCGCTCGGCAGTATCGGTGCCGATGCCATGCGCGACGAGATCCGTCTGGCGCTGGAACCGCTCGATGCCGGCGAGAATACCGGCGTGATCGATACGCCGGCCGGCCTGACAGCGCTGATCGTCTGCGACCGCTCCATCACCGGCCCCGGCGTTCCCAGCCGCGACGATGTCGAATCGCAGCTGCGCGGCCAGCAATTGTCGCTGCTCTCGCGCCGCTGGCTGCGCGATCTGCGCCGCGACGCGACCATCGAGATCCGCGAGTGATGACACCGCGCTCACCCATCGTCGTTTCGATGGGTGATCCGGCCGGGATCGGCCCCGAGATCATCCTGAAGGCCCGCACAGAGCTGGGTACATCCATTCCGCTGCTCGCCCTTGGCGATCCGGGGATTTTCGCCAGCACCGCTGCCCGCCTCGGTCTTCCGGGGCCGGCTATTGTCGATGCACCGGACGCCCCGCTTCCGGCAGACCGCCTCGCCGTTCTCGCTACACCGCACACCTGTTCCGGGCCGGTTATGCCCGGCCAGCCCGATGCAGCGCATGCGCGCGCCGTCACATCCGCAATCGAGACCGGCGTGAGCCTGTGCCGCGCGGGCAAGGCTGCGGCCCTGGTGACCGCGCCGATCTCCAAGGCCGTGCTCTACGAGGCCGGCTTCAGCTTTCCCGGTCACACCGAATATCTCGCCGAACTGACCGCCGACGCTCCCGTCGAGGGCCCGCGCGGCCCCGCCATGATGCTGTCCGGCGGCGGACTGCGCGTGGTGCTGGCGACCATCCACCTCTCCCTGCGTGACGCCCTCGCGGCGCTCACGGCCGAGCGGATCGCCGGGATTGCCCGTCTGACCCATCACGCCCTCATCCGCGATTTCGGGATTGCCGCACCGCGGCTGGCCCTCGCGGGTCTCAACCCGCATGCCGGCGAAGGCGGGGCGCTGGGCCGCGAGGAGATCGAGATCGTCAATCCGGCCGCCGCCGCCCTGCGCGCCGAGGGGATCGACATCACCGACGCCCTGCCGCCGGACACGATGTTTCATGCCGAGGCGCGGGCGCAGTACGACGCCGCCGTCTGCCTCTATCACGATCAGGGCCTGATCCCGGTGAAAACGCTGGATTTCCATGGCGGGGTGAACATCACGCTGGGCCTGCCCATCGTGCGGACCTCGCCGGATCACGGCACCGCCTTCGCGATTGCCGGTCAGGGCGTGGCGCGTCCCGACAGCCTGATCGCGGCGATCCGCCAGGCCTCAGAGATTGCGGAGCATCGCGGATGAGCCTCGATGCCCTGCCCCCGCTGCGCGATGTCATCGCCGCCCATGGCCTGGGCGCCAACAAGGCGTTCGGCCAGCACTTCCTGCTCGACCTCAATCTGACCGGCAAAATTGCCAGCCTGGCCGGCGACATGTCAGCGGCCCACGCCGTCGAGATCGGTCCCGGACCTGGCGGCTTGACCCGTGCCATCCTGGCCGCAGGCGCGAAAACCCTGACCGTGATCGAGAAGGACAGCCGCTTCCTGGGTGCGCTGGGCGAGATCGGTACGGCGAGCGGCGGCCGTCTCGACATCATCGAGGCCGATGCGCTGAAGGTCGACGAGGATGCCAGCCTGCCGCGCGATGGCGATCGGGTCATCCTGTCCAACCTGCCCTATAATGTCGGCACGCTGTTGCTGATCAAATGGCTCGAGGCCGAGCCGGTCTGGTGGTCGCGCGCGGTACTGATGTTCCAGCGCGAGGTCGCCGACCGGGTCGTCGCTGAGCCGGGCACGAAGGCCTATGGCCGGCTCGCGGTGATCTCCCAGGCGCGCTGTGACGCCCGTATGGGGCTGAAAGTGCCCGCGCGGGCCTTCACCCCGCCGCCCAAGGTCGACAGCGCTGTCGTGGTGCTGGATCCGCTGCCGGAGGACAAGCGCTTCGCCGATGTCGAGGCGCTGGGCATTGTCACCGCCTCGGCCTTCGGCCAGCGCCGCAAGACGCTGCGCCGCAGCCTGGCCCAGGCGGCCGGGCAGACAGGCGCGAGCGCGGAAGACCTGCTGACCGCAGCCGGGATCGATCCGGGTGCAAGGGCGGAAACGGTGGATGTGGCCGGGTTCCGGCGGCTGGCCGAAGCGTGGCGCGCCGCAAAGGGCTGAAGCCCCTATTCCTCGTCCATAATCGCGTCGACGAAATCGTCGAGCCAGGGATGGCGGGTGCGCTTGAGGCGTTCGGCGTGCAGGATCAGGCTGAGCTTTTCCAGCGCACGGGCGAAGTCGTCATTGACGATGATGTAGTCATATTCGTGCCAGTGCGAGATCTCGTCCTTGGCGCGATCCATGCGGCCCTTGATGATCTCCGGCGTATCCTGGCCGCGCTTGCGCAGGCGCTCTTCCAGCAGTGCCAGCGAGGGCGGCAGGATAAAGACGCGCACGGTGTCTTCCGGGGCCTGTTCGGCGATCGCGCGGGCGCCCTGCCAGTCGATATCGAAGACCACGTCGCGGCCCTCTTCCACGGCATCCATGACCGGTGTCTTCGGCGTGCCGTAATAGCGGCCGAAGACTTCCGCCCATTCGAAGAACTCGCCGTTCGCGGCCTTCGCCTTGAAGTCGTCGACGGACATGAAGTGATAGTCCTGACCGTCGGCCTCGCCGGGACGCGGATCGCGGGTCGTTGCTGAGACGGACAGAATGACATCGGGATTCTGGCTGATCAGGCGCTTGGACAGCGTCGTCTTGCCCGCGCCCGACGGGCTGGACAGCGCCAGAAGAACACCCCGGCGGCGGCCGCGGAAAATCGGTCCGGAATGGCCGTCACTCGACATTCTGTACCTGCTCCCTGAACTGATCGACGGCGTTCTTGATCGCCAAGCCGATCTGCGTGAGTGAAGAATCGGAAGACTTGGAGCATAGAGTGTTCGCTTCGCGATTAAACTCCTGCGACAGGAAGTCCAGCTTGCGGCCGGTCGGCGAGCCGGCAGCCAGCAGCTCGCGCGCCGAGGCGATGTGCGCCTCCAGACGGTCCAGCTCCTCGCGGACATCCATCTTCACGGCCAGCGCGGCGGCTTCCTGGGCCAGCCGGTCCTCCGGCAGATCGCCCTCGATCAGCTCGGCGAACTTGGCGGCCAGACGGTCGCGGATCGTATCGATGCGCACGGCCGCACTCGCGGCGGCTTCACGAGTGAGCTGTTCGATCGTGTCGATATGGCCGCTCAGCACGGTCTCGAGCGTCCGCCCCTCATCGCGGCGTGCGGCCTGAAGCGCGTCGAGTGCGTCCGCCAGCCCCGCCAGCAGGGCCGTGTCCAGCGCCGGGTCTGCGCTCTGGTCCTGCGGGCCGCCCAGCGTGCCCGCGAGTGCCACCAGCCCCTCGAAACTCGGCTTGGCGATCACCCCGCGCTCGACATAGGGGGCCGCCGCCGCCAGCAGCGCGTCGATCCGGGCGGTGTCGATATCCAGTCCGGAACCGGACGCGTCACGCTTGAGGGTCAGGGTCGCCTGCACATTGCCGCGCGCGAAGCGGGCCTTGGCGAGATCGCGGGCCTTGGCTTCCAGACGGTCATGGCCGGGCGGAAAACGGAAACGGGCCTCCAGCCCCTTGCCATTGACGCTGCGCGCCTCCCAGGTCCAGCGCCAGTCGTCCGTCACGCCTTCGCAACGGGCAAATCCCGTCATGCCGGAGAGCACACCCATCACCGCCCCCCGTTCGAGCGGCGCTCGCGCTCGATACGGCGCCATTGCGCCACATTGCGCAGGTGCTGGGCATAGGTGTCGGCAAAGACATGGCCACCCGTACCGTCGGCGACAAAGAAGAGGGCGCTGGTCTCGGCCGGATTGAGCACGGCGGCCAAGGATTCACGCCCCGGATTGGCGATCGGCGTCGGCGGCAGGCCGGCGATCTGGTAGGTGTTCCAGGCGTTTCCGGTATTGTCGATCTCCGACCGGCGCAGGCCGCGGCCCAGCGGCTCGCCCTGCGAGATACCGTAAATGATGGTCGGATCGCTCTCCAGCCGCATGCCGCGGTTCAGCCGGTTGACGAAGACGGAGGCCACTTCGGGCCGTTCGGACGCGATACCCGTCTCCTTCTCGACGACCGAGGCCAGGATGATCGCCTCCTCGCGCGTATCGAAGGGCAGATTCTCCGCGCGGGCCGGCCACAGCTCGTCGAGCAGCGCCGTCTGGGCGGCCGCCATGCGATCGATGACGTCCTGACGCGGCGTGCCGCGGGTGACCAGATAGGTCTCCGGCAAAAGCGTGCCTTCGGCGGGAATCTCGGCGATCTCGCCGGTCAGCACCTCGACCTCGTTGAGCACGGCCACGATCATCGCGCTGGTCAGCCCTTCCGCGAAGGTGACGGGATGCTGCACGGTCTGGCCGGAGCGCAGGAGTTCGTAGATCTGGGCCATGGAGGCCCCGGCGGGGATGCGGTACTCGCCGGCTCGCAGCGCCCGGTCGCCCTCGTCCAGGGTGACGGCAATGCGGAAGATGCGGCGATCGGTGATCACACCCTCGTCTTCCAGCTGCTGGGCGATGCGGATCAGCCCGGCGCCGCGCGGCAGGAGAACAACGGTCTCCTCGGCAGCCGGACCCGGCTCCGCGAACTCGGCCTCAAGCCATTTATAGCCGCCATAGAGCGCGCCCAGCGCACCGAGCGCCAGCACGACGAGAACCACCAGCAATCCGATAAAGAATTTCGCCAGCCCGTTCCCGGACTTCGGCGCAGGCGTCTCGCTCATTCACATTTCCCCGACAGGCGTCACTCTGCGGCGACGAATACCACGGACGCGTTGGTCCCGCCGAATCCGAAAGAGTTCGACAGGGCGGCGCGGACCGGCTTTTTCACGGCGGCCTTGGGCGCCAGATTGATCGCGGTCTGAACCGAGGGATTGTCCAGGTTCAGCGTGGGCGGACAGACCCCGTCGCGGATCGCCAGAATCGAGAAGATCGACTCGACCGCGCCGGCCGCGCCCAGGAGGTGGCCGATCGCCGATTTGGTCGATGACATGACCAGCCCGTCGGCGCTGTCGCCAAACAGGCGTTCGACGGCCCGCAGCTCGATCTCGTCGCCCAGGGGCGTCGAGGTGCCGTGCGCGTTGACATAGTCGATATCGCCCGGCTCCAGCCCGGCATCCTTCAGCGCGGCGGACATGGAGCGGAAACCGCCATCGCCATCCTCGGCCGGGGCCGTGATGTGATAGGCATCGCCGGACAGGCCATAGCCCTTCACTTCGGCGTAGATTTTCGCGCCGCGCGCCTTTGCGTGCTCATAGTCTTCCAGCACGACAATGCCGGCCCCCTCGCCCATGACGAAACCGTCGCGGTCGGCGTCATAGGGGCGCGAAGCCTTTTCGGGCGTGTCGTTGAAACCTGTGGAAAGCGCCTTGCAGGCGACGAAACCGGCAATGCCCAGACGGCACACGGCGGCTTCGGCACCGCCGGCCACCATCACATCGGCATCGCCGCGCGCGACCAGGCGGGCCGCATCGCCGATGGCGTGGGCGCCGGTCGAGCAGGCCGTCACCACGGCGTGGTTCGGACCTTTCAGGCCATGACGGATCGACACCTGGCCGGAGACCAGATTGATCAGCATGGCAGGAATGATGAAGGGAGAGAGGCGCCGGGGCCCCTTCTCGTGCAGATCGACCGAGGCCTGGTAGGTGGTCTCCAGACCGCCGATCCCCGACCCGATCATGACGCCGGTGCGCTGCTTTTCGTCTTCCGTCCCGGGTGTCCAGCCGCTGTCGGCAATCGCCTCGTCGGCGGCGGCAATCCCGTAGAGGATGAAATCGTCGACCCGGCGCCGGTCGCGGGCGCTCAGGACGTCGTCGGGATTGAATACCCCGGCATCGCCCTCGCCGCCGCCGCCGCGTCCGTCGCTGCGTGGAACAAGTCCGGCGATCCGGCAGGCCAGATCATCCGTTTCGAAATGTTCGATCGGACCCAGCCCCGACTGACCGGCGAGAAGACGTTCCCAAACGACTTCCCGCCCGCAGCCCAGCGGCGTGACGAGCCCGATACCTGTGACAACGACGCGACGCATGAAGGGGTCGTTAGCCCACCTTCTCGGAGATGAACTTCACGGCGTCGCCGACCGTCTGGATGTGCTCGGCGGCATCATCCGGAATTTCGATGTCGAACTCTTCTTCGAACGCCATCACCAGTTCGACATTGTCCAGGCTGTCAGCGCCCAGGTCGTCGATGAAGCTCGCGTTTTCCGTGACCTTTTCGGCCTCGACATCGAGATGTTCGACAACAATTTTCTTAACGCGCTCGAGAACGTCAGACATTTCAGACCCTCATAATGAATCACCGCGAGACTATAGCGGTGCAGGAGAAGACGGGAAGTGCCCAATTACAAGGCTTTCCCAAGATGCGCGGGCACCTAGCACACATAATGACGGGACGCCAGAATGTGACACCGTGTCCGCAGGCTCGGATTTTGCCGCTAGATCATCGCCATACCGCCATTCACATGGACGGTCTGGCCGGTGACATAGTGGGCTTCGGAACTGGCGAGATAGACCACGGCGGCGGCAATGTCGTCGCCCGAGCCCAGATCGCCGGCAGGAATTTTCGTCAGGATGGCCGCCTTCTGGTCGTCGGTCAGCGCGTCGGTCATCGGCGAGGCGATGAAGCCCGGCGCGACACAGTTCACCGTCACACCGCGCGCCGCGACTTCCTGGGCCAGCGACTTGGAAAAGCCGATCATGCCCGCCTTGGAGGCGCAGTAATTGGTCTGGCCCGGATTGCCGGTGACACCGACCACGGAGGTGATGCCGATGATGCGGCCCCAACGCGCCTTCATCATGCCGCGCAGAGCGGCACGGGACAGGCGGAAATAGCTTTCCAGATTGATGCGCATCACCGTGTCCCAGTCCTCATCCTTCATGCGCATGAGGAGCTGGTCCTTGGTGATGCCCGCATTGGCAACCAGGATGTCCAGCGCGCCCATCGCCTCGGCGGCCTGCTTGGGCAGGGCGTCGACGGCTTCGGCATCGGACAGGTTGCAGGGCAGGACATGGGTGCGCTCGCCCAGCTCGCCGGCGAGCTCCTGCAGCACGTTTTCGCGCGTGCCGGACAGGGCAACAGTCGCGCCCTGGGCATGCAGCTTGCGGGCAATCGCATTGCCCAGACCGCCGGTGGCACCGGTCACCAGGGCAGTCTTGCCGGTAAGATCGAACATCATGCGTTCTCCTTGAGAGCCGCCGCGAAGGCTTCCAGATCGTCGGCGGAATTGAGGGCAACGCCATTGGCGTCCTTGGTGGTGCGCTTGAGCATGGTGGTGAGCACCTTGCCCGAACCGGCCTCGGCCAGCGTGCCGATACCCGCCTCCTCGACCATCCACAACACGCTTTCGCGCCAGCGCACGCGACCGGTCACCTGTTCGACCAGCTGACGGCGGATCGTCTCGACATCATCGGTCGGACGCGCGGTGACATTGGCGACCACCGGCACGACGGGCGCCTTGATCGTTGCCGCGGCGAGCGCTTCGGCCATCGCATCGGCGGCCGGCTGCATCATCGGGCAGTGGAAAGGTGCGGAGACCGGCAGTTTCATCGCCTTCTTCAGGCCCAACTCGCCGGCCTTGGCGATAGCGGCATCGATGGCCGCGACAGAGCCGGAGATCACGATCTGGCCCGGTGCGTTGTCGTTGGCGATCGCGCAGACACCCGCCTGGGCGCCGGCCGCGACGGCCTGGGCCGCCAGATCCTCGTCGGCGCCGAGAAGCGCCGCCATCGTGCCCTCGCCCACCGGCACAGCCTTCTGCATGGCCTGGCCGCGCAGCTTGAGCAGTTTCGCGGCATCGCTGACGGACAGCGCGCCGGCGGCCGCCAGGGCCGAATATTCGCCAAGACTGTGACCGGCGACGAATTCGGCGGCGTTGACGTTTACGTCAAACTCGCTCTTCAGCACCGCCATGACGGCCAGGCTGGCGGCCATCAGGGCCGGCTGGGCGTTCTCGGTGAGGGTGAGTTCTTCGATTGGGCCATTGGCCATCAGGCCCGACAGGTCCTGGCCCAGCGCCGCATCGACTTCGTCCAGCACCGCCTTCGCGCTGGCAAAACGCTCCGCCAGTTCCTGGCCCATGCCGACGGCCTGGCTGCCCTGACCGGGGAAGACAAAGGCAAATTTCATGGAGTATTCCCTTCCCGACTCTCAAATGGCCGATCTGTTCGGGTTCGCTCGATACCTCCTGCAGGAGGCCGCGCGCAAGGGTGCTTGCGCCTTGCGCTGTGCATTCAATTCGGGTATGGCCCGCGCTTCGCTTGGTTGCGGTCCGTTTTTCCGGACGATCCTGCATGGTGCAGGGTCAGGGATTTCGGAGCCGCCGCAGACCTGCCCGACCCTTCGGCATGGTGTGCGCCGCAACCGCTTATGAAGGGAGCCGACATGGCACTTTACGAGCACATCTTCATTGCGCGTCCGGACATTTCCCCGGCGCAGATGGAATCTCTCATCGAAGAGACCAAAGCCCTGATCGAAGAGAAGGGCGGCAAGACCGGCAAGACCGAATACTGGGGTCTGCGCAATCTTGCCTACCGCATCAACAAGTCCCGCAAGGGCCATTACGGCCTGATCGACATCGACGCCCCGGCGGATGTCGTTGCCGAACTGGACCGTATCCAGCGCCTGTCCGAAGACGTGATCCGTCACATGACGGTCCGTGTCGAGGACCACAGCGAAGAGCCGTCCGCGATCCTGTCCAAGAAGGACGATCGTCGCGGCCGTCGCGAGCGCAGCTAGAAAGGACTTAACAGATGTCTTCCGGAAACATTTCCAACCTGCCGGCACGCCGTCCGTTCATGCGTCGCCGCAAGGTCTGCCCGTTCTCCGGCGAAAACGCGCCGAAGATCGATTACAAGGACCCCAAGCTGCTGCTCCGCTACATGTCCGAGCGCGGCAAGATCGTGCCGTCCCGCATCACCGCGGTTTCGGCCAAGAAGCAGCGTGAACTGGCCCGCGCCATCAAGCGCGCCCGCCAGCTGGCCCTGCTGCCCTACGTGGTCGATTGAGGGAGGACTGAACGATGAAACTGGTTCTCCTTGAACGCGTGGAAAACCTTGGCGCCATGGGTGACGTTGTCTCCGTGCGTCCGGGCTTCGCCCGCAACTTCCTGCTGCCGCAGGAAAAGGCGCTGCGCGCCACCGAAGCCAACCTGGCCCGTTTCGAAGCCGAACGCGAAGCGCTGGAAAAGCGTAACGCCGAACGCGCTGCAGAAGCTGCCACGGCTGGTGAAACGATCGACGGCGAAAGCTTCGTCATGATCCGCCAGGCCGGCGAGAGCGGTCAGCTCTACGGTTCGGTCACGTCCCGCGACATCGCCGACATCGTCTCGGCCAGCGGCACTTCGGTTGCCCGCTCGCAGGTCGTGCTGAATTCGCCGATCAAGACGCTGGGCGTCCACGACGTGCGCATCAAGCTGCACGCCGACGTCTCCGTGATGGTGTCGATCAATGTCGCCCGTTCCGAAGAGGAAGCCGAGCGCCAGGCGGCCGGTGAAGACGTGATCGCGGCCCAGGCCGACGAAGATCGCGCCATCGCCGAAGCCCAGGCCGCGGCCCTGTTCGAAGCCAGCGAGGAAGGCCAGGAACTGGCTGCCCAGCAGGCTGCGGAAGCCGAAACGGCCGGTGACGAAGCCGAGACCGAGGAAACCGAGCAGTAAGCCCTGCAGGTTCCCGAGTTTTCAAAGGGCGGCCCGCCGGGCCGCCCTTTTTCTTTTGCTGTCGCCAATCCGGAAGATGCGCGTTAGCGTATCAAATTGTAGGGGATGGCCGGACCTGCTTCCGTGCCGAGTAGACGCGAATGGGTTTTCCGGTTGTTTTCCGTCTCGTCGAGCGCTGGCTTGGCGTGATCCTGTGTTTCCTGCTCGCCCTGTCGCAGGGCTATTTCATTCTCGGCCTCTACGTGTTCTCGGTCGACGAATATGTCGATCTGGAACCCAATGTGACGTTCGAGGATGTGCGGCCGGTGATCGAATGGCCGCTGGAAACGGCGATCATCATCGCCTTTGCCGGCGCGGCGCTGGCCACCGTGCTGGCCGTATTCAGGTCCCGCTGGGCCTTTGCCGCCATCCTTGTACACTTTGTTGCCGCGAAGACCGCCTGGGTGCTGTCGACCTTCCTGCCCTATTATGACGGCGGTGCGATCGGCGCCTGGCTGACCGTGATCCAGATGGTCGCCATTGTCCTGATCTTCCGCACGACCACGCCTTTCCGGTCCCGGCCCGTCGCGTGACAGTCGCACTGTGGATAAACCGGTCATCCAACCCCTTGTTTTCCGGCTCCTGAAACTCTCCTGCCCTGTCTCGCAACCCCATGACAGGCAAGGCGCACGTGACGTTATCCACAGCGATCAACAATCGTTAACGCCAAACGGCCCGGCAACTGCATCTGGCAGTGTTCGACAGTGGTCACGGGCGGTCCGGACCGGTATTGATCCGCCCTTCGCCTGCGGGCGAGGCACAGGGGACAACCGGAATGACCACCGCGCTGCAGCCGTTCGTCGAGAACGGCTCCGAGATTGCCGATGCCGATACGGCGCCGCACAACCTGGATGCGGAGCAGGCGTTTCTGGGCGCGCTTCTGTATGACAACGAGATGTATCACCGGGTCGCCGACTGGCTGAAGCCGGCGCATTTCTACGACCCGGTCCATGGCCGCATCTATGAAACGGCCGCCGACCTGATCGGCCGCGGCTCGCTGGCCGATGCCGTCGTGCTGAAAACCCAGTTCGACCGCGATGACGGGCTGCGTGAAATCGGCGGCACCACCTATCTCGCGGTGCTGATGGAAGGTGCGGTGACCGGCAATGCCGCCGTCGAATACGCCAAGATCATCTACGAGCTGGCGCTGCGCCGCGAACTGATCCGCATTGGTCACGATCTCGCCAATACCGCCGGCAGCGATGCCGAGGTCCAGGCGCGCGCCCTGATCCAGGACATCGAACAGCAGCTCTACAATCTGGCCGAGGAAGGCTCGGCCTCGCGCGGCTTTGTCAGCTTCAAGCAGGCACTGGCGGAATCGGTGGAAACCGCCTCGGCGGCCTATGAGCGCGAAGGCGGCCTGGCCGGTATCTCCTCGGGCCTGAGAGAGCTGGACCGCAAGCTGGGCGGGCTGCACCCGTCGGACCTGATCATCCTCGCCGGCCGTCCCTCGATGGGGAAGACCTCACTGGCCACGAATATCGCTTTCAACATCGCCAAGGCCTACCAGTACGAGGAATTGCCCGACGGCACTCGCAAGACCGTCAATGGCGGCGTGGTCGGCTTCTACTCGCTGGAAATGTCGGCCGAACAGCTCGCCACGCGTCTGATCGCCGATCATACCGGCATCCCCGGCTACATGATCCGCCAGGGTACGATCGACGCGGCCCAGTACGAAGATATCCGCGACGGCGTGCTCGAGATCCAGGGCCTGCCGCTCTATATCGACGACACCGGCGGCCTGCCCATCTCCGCCCTCGCTGCCCGCGCGCGCCGCCTCAAGCGTACGCACGGCCTCGACCTGATCGTGGTCGACTATCTGCAGCTGGTCACCTCCTCGCGCGCCCGTGCCGGCGCCAGCCGCGTGGAAGAGGTCTCCGAGGTCACCCAGAATCTCAAGGCGCTGGCCAAGGAGCTCGCCGTTCCGGTGATCGCCCTCTCCCAGCTGTCGCGCCAGGTGGAAAATCGCGACGACAAGAAACCGCAGCTGTCCGACCTGCGCGAATCCGGCTCGATCGAGCAGGACGCTGACGTCGTGCTGTTCGTTTACCGGGAAGCCTATTACAAGGAACGCGAGAAGCCGCGCGAAGACACGCCGGAATATCTCGCCTGGGAAGAAGAGTTCCGCCGGATTGAGAAAGTCGCTGAAGTCATCATCGGCAAGCAGCGTCACGGCCCGATCGGATCGGCAAAGCTCCACTTTGATGGCATGCTGACGAAGTTCACCGATCTCGAGACCCGCTATGACGACGAGTCCGACTGACACACGCGCCGAACCCGCTCCGCGCCTGATCATCGATCTGGCGACCATCCAGCAGAATTACCGCAAGGTCCGCGACCTCGCGCCCGGCGCCGAGGCCGGCGCCGTGGTGAAGGCCAACGCCTATGGTCTCGGCGCCATGGAAGTGGTGCCGGCGCTGGCCGATGCCGGCTGCCGCACCTTCTATGTCGCGCATACGTCGGAAGGCCGCGAGGCCCGCACGGCGCTCGCCGGGCGCCCGGCCGACATCTATGTCTTCAACGGGTTCTGGCCGGCCGAACTGCCGGCCCTGCGCGATGCCGAGCTTTTCCCGGTGATCAACGAGCTCGCCCAGCTGGAACAATTGCGCGAACAGGCGCCGGACCTGCCCTGCGCGCTGCATTTCGACACCGGCATGAACCGTCTGGGCCTCGGCCCCGAGGAAACCGACGCGCTGATCGCGAATCCGGGCCGTCTGGACGCGATCGATGTGCGGCAGATCATGAGCCATCTCGCCTGCGCCGACGAGCCGGTCTACCCGCTCAATGCACGGCAGCTGGAACGCTTCTTCCGCATCCGTGAGGCCTTTCACGGCATTCCCGCCTCGCTGTCCAATTCTGCCGGCATCCTGCTGGGGCCGGACTATCATTTCGACGTGCTGCGCCCCGGGCTCGCCCTGTTCGGCGGGGTTCCCGCACCCGGCTATCCCTCGCCCTTCGAACCGGCGGTCGAGATCGACGCCCCCATCCTGCAGATCCGCACGCTGCGGCCCGGCGACACGGTGGGCTATGGCGCGACCTTCGAGGCCGGCACGCCCCGCCGCATCGCGACCGTCGCGGCCGGCTATGCCGACGGTCTGTTGCGCGCCTTCGGCAATGGCGGGTTCGGCCGGATCGGCGACACCCGCGTACCGATCCTGGGACGGGTGTCGATGGACCTGATCGGAGTGGACGTGACGGATGTCGATACCCCACTCGCACCGGGCCAACCGGTCTGCTTCCTCGGCGGCGATATCGAGGACATGGCCGACAGCGCCGCCACCATCTCCTACGAATTCCTGGTCCGCCTGGGCCTGCGCTTCCACCGCATCTACAAGCCGGCTGCCAGACGGCGCTGACCCCGGACACATTCTGTCATCCTCCCCTGCTTGACTGTGCGCAAACAGAAGGAGACACACCCACATGGCCCGATCCGATAGCGTCTATGTCTGCCAGTCCTGCGGTGCCGTCCATTCCAAATGGGCGGGCAAGTGCGATGATTGCGGCCAGTGGAACACCCTGGTCGAGGAAGCCGCATCCGCGCCCCTGGGCACACAGGCAACCGCTCCGAAGAAACGTGGCCGCGCAGCCCGCCTGGAACTGGTCGATCTGGGGGCCGAGACCCCGGAAACGCCGCGCCTGCGATCGGGGATAGACGAGCTCGACCGCGTCGCTGGCGGCGGGCTGGTGCCCGGCTCTGCCATCCTCGTCGGCGGCGATCCCGGCATCGGCAAGTCGACACTCCTCCTGCAGATGATGGCGCAGCTGGCCAGCCAGAATACGCGCGCCATCTATATTTCCGGCGAGGAGGCGATCGACCAGGTGCGCCGCCGCGCCCGGCGGCTCGGTCTGGCCGATGCGCCGGTGGCACTGGCAGCCGAGACCTCGCTCAACGACATTCTGGACGGGCTGAAATCGGAAAAGCCGGACATTGTCGTGATCGATTCGATCCAGACGCTGTGGACCGACCAGCTGGCCGCCGCGCCGGGCACGGTGGCCCAGGTGCGCGCTTGCGCCCAGGAACTCGTCCGCTTTGCCAAGAAACGGAACTGCACCGTCATCCTGGTCGGCCATGTCACCAAGGACGGCCAGATTGCCGGGCCGCGCGTGGTCGAGCACATGGTCGATGCGGTGCTCTATTTCGAAGGCGAGCGCTCGCACCAGTTCCGCATCCTGCGCGCCGTGAAGAACCGTTTCGGTCCGACTGACGAGATCGGTGTGTTCGAGATGGGCGACAAGGGACTCGGTGAGGTCGCCAACCCCTCCTCCCTCTTTCTCGATGGCCGCGGCGAGGCCAATCCCGGCGCCGCGGTCTTTGCCGGCATGGAAGGCACGCGGCCGGTCCTGTCGGAGATCCAGGCCCTGGTCGCGCCCGCCGCCTTCGGTACGCCGCGCCGCGCTGTTGTGGGCTGGGATTCGGGGCGCCTCGCCATGGTGCTGGCCGTGCTGGAAGCGCGCTGCGGCGTCAACATCTCCAATCGCGACATCTTCCTCAATGTTGCCGGCGGGCTGAAAATCACCGAGCCGGCCGCCGATCTGGCCGTTGCCGCCGCGATTGTCTCCTCGGCAATGGATGTGGCGCTGCCGGGCAAGGGTGTCGTTTACGGAGAAATCAGTCTTTCCGGCGATGTTCGTCCCGTCGGACGCTCTGAGGCCCGGCTGAAGGAAGCCGCAAAGCTCGGTTTCGACTCGGCCATCGCGCCCCAGGCCGCGGCCGACGGTAACGCACCCGTGCGGGTGCATGGCGTGGCCACGGCGCTCGAATTGGTGCAGACTTTGCGGGCTCTGGCGGGAGAGTAGGAGTTGCAGGGATGGATGGATCGCTGAGTGCCTTCGACGGGATCGGCCTCGCCATCCTGTTGATTTCCGGCCTCCTGGCGCTGGTGCGCGGCTTTGTCCGCGAAGCCCTGTCGGTCACCGCCTTCGTCGCCGCCTCACTGGCGGCCTTGTGGAGTCTGCCGGTTTTCATCGGCCCGGCCCGCGACATCATCGATCCGGACTGGCTGGCACCTGTCGCCGTGGGCGCGGCCGTCTTCATCCTGATCTATCTGGCCGTCACTTTCGTGACGAGCTCGCTCTCCAAGGGGCTGGCCAAGGGCGAGGATGTGAATGTGGTCGACCGCACGCTGGGCTTTGTCTTCGGTGTCGTGCGCGGCCTCGTCCTGCTCGGTCTCGGTGTGATCTTCATGGCCGCAACGATGGGTGAAAGCGGACGCCCGCCGGCCTGGGTGACCCAGGCACGCATCTATCCGCTGGTCGGCGCGACGGCCCGGGCCCTGCAGACGCTGGCTCCCGAGACCTCGCGACTGGCCGAGACCCGTCCCCTGCCCTATGGCGAGGACGACCCGATTGCAGAAACAATAAGAAATAATGACAGCTCCTATGGAAGCCGCGACCGAAACCGACTAGATGACCTCATCGGTTCGACCACGGATGACCAGGACGAGGACGGATGAGCCAGGCCAACCCCCAAACTGCCACGCTCACTTACGATCCCGAGACGGATCGCCCCCAGGAAGAATGCGGTGTTTTCGCCGTTTACAATGCGGTAGATGCCGGTGTCCTCACCGCGCTCGGGCTTCACGCCCTGCAGCATCGTGGACAGGAAGCCTGCGGTATCGCGACCCATGACGGGTCGCGTTTCCATATCGAGCGTTATCTCGGCCTTGTCGGCGAGAACTTCACCTCGCCGGACATGCCGCAACGCCTGCCGGGCAAGGTCGCGATCGGCCATGCCCGCTATTCCACCCAGGGTGCGTCGGTGCTGCGCAATGTGCAGCCGCTGTATTCGGATGTGCGCGGCGGCGGTATCGCGCTTGCCCACAACGGCAATCTGACCAATGCCCGCGTCCTGCGCGAGGAACTCGTCAGCCACGGCGCCATCTTCCAGTCGACCTCGGATTCCGAGGTCGTGCTGCACCTGGCTGCCCAGTCGAAGAAGACCAAGCTGACCAATCGCGTCCTGCAGGCACTGAAACAGGTCCAGGGCGCCTTCGCTTTCGTGGCGCTGGTCAATGACCGCCTGATCGCGGCGCGCGACCCCTACGGCATCCGTCCCCTGGTGATGGGCACGCTGGGCGACGCAGTGATCTTCGCCTCGGAAACCTGCGCGCTGGACATGGTCGGTGCGTCTTTCGTGCGCGATATCGAGCCCGGCGAGGCTGTCGTGGTGAGCGAGGACGGCATCCGCTCCGAACGCTTCGCCCCGGCCCATCCGGCCCGTATCTGCGCCTTCGAATACATCTATTTCGCCCGGCCCGACTCGATCATCGGCGGCCGTTCGGTCTACGAGGCCCGCAAGCAGATGGGCCGTCAGCTGGCGATGGAAACCCCGGCCGATGTTGATGTCATCGTGCCCGTGCCGGACAGCGGCGTGCCGGCCGCGATCGGCTATTCGGAAGCTTCCGGTATTCCCTTCGAGCTGGGCATCATCCGCTCGCACTTCGTGGGCCGAACCTTCATCCAGCCGACCCAGGACCGTCGCGACCTGTCGGTGCGCCGCAAGCACTCGGCCAATGCCGCCGTGGTGCGCGGCAAGCGCGTCCTGCTGATCGACGACTCGATCGTGCGCGGTACGACCTCGCTGAAGATCGTACGCATGATGCGCGAGGCGGGCGCATCCGAAGTGCATTTCCGCTCCGCTTGCCCGCCGATCAAATTCCCGGACTTCTACGGCATCGACATGGCCGGACGGGCCGAACTGATCGCCGCGAACATGGAACTGGACGAAATGGCCGCCAAGCTCGAGGCCGACAGCCTCGGCTTCCTGTCGGTCGACGGTCTCTACCAGGCCGTCTGCGGCGAAGCGCGCAATGATGCGAACCCGCAACTTGCCGACCACTATTTCACCGGCGAGTACCCGACCCGTCTCGTCGACCACGACCGGGACCTCTCGGCCAAGGAATTCCAGCTCTCGCTTCTGGTGGACGCATGACCGACATCGATCTGAAAGGCCGCCTCGCTCTCGTCAGCGGGGCCTCGCGGGGTATTGGCCGGGCTCTGGCCCTGGAACTGGCCAAGGCCGGCGCCCATGTGATCGCCACCGCCCGCACCCAGGGCGCTCTGGAAGAACTGGACGACGCCATCAAGGCCGCCGGCGGAACTACGACGCTCGTACCGATGGACCTGATGTCGGAAGACGGGATCGAGCAACTCGGCCAGATCGTTACCGACCGGTGGGGCAAGCTGGACATCATGATCGCCAATGCCGGCGCGCTGGGTGAGCTGACGCCTGCCGCCCAGGTAAAAGCCAAGACTTGGCAGAATGTGCTGGGTGTGAACCTGGTCGCGCCAGCGCGCATGATCCGCGCCTTCGAGGGCCCGCTGCTGAGCTCGGATGCCGGCCGCGCCGTCTTCATCTCCTCGGGCGCCGCCAGCTCGCGCCGGGCCTTCTGGGCGCCCTACGCGGCCGCCAAGTCCGGCCTCGACGCGCTCGCCCAGTCGTGGGCTGCCGAGCACGTGAACTCGCCCAGCCTGCGCATCAATGTCGTCTATCCCGGCGCCATGCGCACGCGGATGCGCGCCAAGGCCTTCCCGGGCGAGGATCCCAATTCCCTGCCGGAACCGGCCGCCCTGTGGCCGCTGGTCGCCGAGCTGGTCGGTCCGGACTGTGCCCGCCACGGCGAAATCGTGCGGTTCGAGGGTTAGCGCTCAACTTGCCGTGAGCGCGTGACGCACCGGCTTCCCGTTGCCCCCAAGCCGGTGCTAGCTGGGCGGCATGCCTCAGCGTCCTGACATCGCCTTCACACGCCTCACCAGGATCGCGCCAGACGCGATCCTGGACCACATGTCCGATCCGCGTCTTGCCGAGCACATGCCCCTGCTCAAGGGCGGCTGGGACATGGAGACCTGCACAGCCTTCATCGCCGCCAAGGAGGCGTGCTGGGCGCGGGACGGGCTGGGACACTGGGCGATCCTGGCAGACGGGCGCTATGCCGGCTGGGGCGGCTTCCAGAAGGAAGGCGAGGACTGGGATTACGGCCTGGTGCTGCGGCCGCAGGATTTCGGTCTCGGCCTCGCGATCACCCGCAAGGCCCTCGCCTTCGCCCGCGCCGATGCGCGCATCCCGTGGATTACCTTCCTCCTGCCGCCCTCGCGCCGCCATGTGCGCGGTCTGGAGCGGCTGGGGGCGGAGATGGTGGGCGAAGTCAGCTATGAGGGCGAGGTCTTCCGCAAATACCGGCTGGAGACGTCCTGAGCGCCGTGCAGGAAGGGCCGGCGATGTCTTCTTCCCGTCAGCTGGGCTTGCGCGGTCCGGCCGCCTTGCCCGGCTTGCCGGCTTTCTTGACCGATCCGGGGGCGCCCTTGGGCTTCTGACGGATGCGCGGCACGCTGGCCCGCGCCGGCGCTCCGGCCCGGACCGGCGCACTGCCGCCACGCTCGCCATCGGCGTAAGGATTCTTGCCCGCTTTCACGATCAGACGGATCGGCACGCCGGGCAGATCGAAGGCCTCGCGTAATCCGTTGACCAGATAACGCTTGTAGCTTTCCGGCAGTTCGCTGGCGCGCGAACACATCATCACGAAGGTCGGCGGACGGCCCTTGGTCTGGGTAATATAGCGCGGCTTGACGCGGCGGCCATTGATCGAGGGCGGCGGATGCCGCTCGATCATCTCATGGAGCCAGTCATTGAGATCCCGGGTCTTCACCTTGGCATCCCAGTCGGTATGCAGTCGCGACAGGGCCGGCATGATCGTCTCCAGCCCCTTCTTCTTGAGGGCCGAAATCGGCAGGATCGGCGCGCCGGTCATCTGCGGCAGCAGGCGCTCGAACTCGGTGCGGATGTCCTTGATGAAGGCGTCGCGCTGGTGCACGAGGTCCATCTTGGAAACGGCGATCGCGACCGCGCGGCCTTCCTTGTAGGCCATGTCGGCCAGGTGCAGGTCCTGCTTTTCCAGCGGGTGGCCGGCATCGACGATCAGCAGAACGACTTCGGCAAACTTCACGGCCCGCAGCGTGTCGGCGGCGCTCATGCGTTCCAGCCGGTCATTGACCTTGCCGCGCTTTCTCAGACCGGCCGTGTCGTGCAGCCGCACCCGGCGCCCGTCCCACACCCAGTCGATCGAGATCGCATCCCGCGTGATACCGGCTTCTGGGCCAGTGATCAGGCGTTCCTCGCCGATCAGCGCATTGATCAGGGTCGACTTGCCGGCGTTCGGACGGCCGATCACGGCGATCCGCAGCGGCGGAGCCTCGCTGTCATCGCGATAGCGCTTGGCATCGCGGGCCATGCTGCCCAGACCGGTCTCGACGGCATCGTAGAGATCGCCGATACCGCCGCCATGGGCCGCCGACAGCGGAACAGGCTCGCCCAGGCCGAGGCCGTAGGCGTCCATCAACCCGCTCTCGCCGAACCGGCCCTCGCACTTGTTGGCGACCAGCACGACCGGCTTGCCCGAGCGGCGGATCACGTCGGCAAAGCTCTGGTCCAGCGGCGTCACGCCGGTACGGGCATCGATCAGGAAGAGGCAGAGATCGGCATCCTTGAGCGCAATCTCGGTCTGGGTGCGCATTTCAGCGTCCAGACCGGCCTTCTCGCCATCGTCATAGCCCGCCGTGTCGATCAGCAGGAGTTCCATATCGCCCAGCCGGCCGCGCGCCTCGCGACGGTCACGCGTGACCCCCGGGCGATCGTCAACGATCGCCAGCGGTTTTCCGGCCAGCCGGTTGAACAGGGTGGATTTACCCACATTGGGCCGTCCGACGACGGCGATGCGGGGCAGATATGCAGTCATGCGCGAGCGCCTAGAGCAATTTCACACGGAATGAAATCACAAAAAGCCGCTGAACGCCCGATTTGCCGTTAGCGGATCGCGATCAGCCGCGCCTCGTCGGTGAGCACATAGATGGTCTCGTTGGCGATGACCGGGCCGATGAAGACGTCGTCGCGCAGGTCCATCTCGCGCAGAACTTCACCGTCATAGGCATTGAGCACCACGCCCTGACCATTGCTCGATGCCACAAAGACACGGCCGCCCGCGAGGACGGGGCCCGTCCAGGCGATGCGGTCCCGGCGCTTGTTCGGATTTTCGAACAGGTCGAGCTGCGTCATCCAGAGGACGGATCCGTCACGGCGGTCGAGACAGACGATCTCGGCTTCATTCGTGGTGACAAAGAGATAATTGCCGGCCACCCACGGCGCCTGGGAGCCGCCGGCCGGCTGCGTCCACAGGCGCTCGCCGGTGCGCAGCGAAATCGCCACCAACAGACCGGAATGGCTCATCGCATAGACGGCGTCTTCCACGACAACCGGGCTGCCGGCGAGATCGTTGATCTCGGACACGGCCGTCAGACGGGACGAGCCGGACAGGCTGTCCGACCAGATCGGATTGCCGTTCTGCACACGCAGCGCGATCAGCTCGCCCGAAGCGAAGGGCGCAATGACCAGATCGCCCAGCACGGCCGGGGACGGCGCAGTCAGAAGGCGGGCCGTCTCGACGATGCCCGGATGGGTCCACATGACGGTGCCGTCATCGGCGTCGAGGGCGAGGAGCTCGTTATTGTCGCTGGTCACGAAGACACGGCCATCGGCGACGGTCGGCGCCCCGTGGAAGGGAACCAGCACATCGCTGCGCCAGATCTCGTCACCGCTCTCGGCATCCAGCGCCACGAAATAGTTGTAGCCGGAATGCGCGTAGACACGGCCGCCATCATAGGCCACGGCGCCGCCGAAGGACATGCGGTCGCGCCGGTTGGGACCTTCCAGACGCGTCGACCATTGACGGGCACCGCTGTCGGCATCGTGCGCAAAAACCACGCCATTGGCGTCGATCGTGAAGATACGGCCATCGGCGACGACAGGCCGCGCGATGATACGGCGATTATTGTCCGAGCCTTCACCGAAGCTCTGGCGCCAGGCCACCTCGAGAGGGCCGCTCGCCTGGGTGTGCTGCAGGGCATGGGTCGGATAGCCGTCCGGCTGCGGCCAGACCTGGTTCACATACGCCGTCGGCAGATCGACCGGCGCCGCTTCTGTATCGAGCTGGAGGCCCTGTTCGAACGACATGATCGAGACGCGGTTATCGTCCGGCGCCGTGCCGTTCAGATTGTCATCATCGTCGTCACCGATGCCCGGGATCACATTGAGCGGATTGGGAATGTCCGGGATCGAGGAACAGGCCGCCAGCGGCGCGATCAGCGCCACGGCGAGAAGATTACGGATACGCTCGACACTATTCATCGCCTGGCTCCCCGGCGTCATTTTCATCATCGCCGGCCGGTGCCGGTTCTTCCGTCGCGTCGCCCGCAGGCGCATCGGCTTCCGCTTCACTGTCAGCGGCCTCGGCCGGTGCCTGTGTGGCCGACCGGCTCGCGATCACCGCCAGCGCTTCCTGGGCCCGTTGCCTCACGCCTTGCGGTGCATCGAAGCCGAAGCTGATCAGCTGATAGGTCTCGCGGGCACGATCCAGATTGCCATCGCGCAGCGCTGCCGCAGCGATCGCCTCACGCGCCAGAAAGCGGTAGGGCGAGGTATCGCCGGTCAGCGGCGTCAGGCGGATCTCGATATCGTTGAAGCTCAGCGCATCCCACCGGGCCCACACCGATTTCAGCGTGGCCAGGTCGCGAATGACAGGATCGGACGCCTGGCGGGCCGCCCGGTCGAAGAAACCGGCAGCCGCTTCACGATCGCCCTCTTCCAGCGCGACCGAACCGCGCTGCAGCAGCGCCAGTTCCGGATAGCCGCCGACGCCGTCCTCGGCGAGCGTCTCGAATCCGGTCGATGCCAGGGAGTAATTGCCCGCCTCGGCTGCACGCAGCGCAGACGCATAGGCATCGGACGACGCCTCATGCTGTGCCGTACGCCACGCGTTCCAGCCTTGGTAACCGGCCGCACCGGCGATGATCGCCAGCGCGCCGCCGAGCACCCAAGGGCCGTACTTGCGCAATAAATCCTGATACTTGTCGCGGCGAAGTTCTTCGTCGACTTCCTCGAAAATATCGACCACGTCGATGTGGCTCCGTCGTTCTTGTGCCCATGCCTAAAGGTTTGCGCGGGACCCTAGCCTTACCCGCGCCGGGCGGCAACAGAGCTCAACCGTCCTGACGCGTCATGGTGTAGACCTGTGCCGTGGCCGGGAAGCTGCGATCGCGCACCTCCTCGGCATAACGCTGCACCGCAGCGGTCGTGCGTTCGGCCTGGTTGTCATAACGCTTGACGAATTTCGGCGTCCACTCGAACACGCCCAGCATGTCCTGGGTGACCAGTACCTGGCCGTCACAGGCTGCCGACGCGCCGATGCCGATCGTGGGGACCGGCACTTTCTGGGTGATTTCCAGAGCGAGATCCTCGGCCACGCCTTCCACAACGATGGCAAAGGCGCCTGCGTCCGCGGTCGCCATGGCTTCATCGATCACTTTCTGGCGCTCGGCGCGGGTGCGGCCCTTGGCCTTGAACCCGCCATCGGCCAGCGCCGCCTGGGGCCGGAGCCCGATATGCCCCATCACCGGGATCGAGCGCTGGGCCATGAAGTCGATGGTTTCGGCGGCATAGGTCCCGCTCTCGATCTTGATCGCCTGGCAGCCTGTCTCGCACATGATGCGGGCGGCGTTCTCGAACGCCTGCTGCGGCGACTTTTCGTAGCTGCCGAACGGCATGTCGACCGTCACCAGCGCGCGCTTGGCGCCGCGCATCACGGCCTGGCCGTGCAGGATCATCATGTCGAGGGTAACGCCGATGGTCGAATCGAGCCCGTGCACCACCATGCCGACACTGTCGCCGACCAGCAGGAGGTCGCAGTGCGGGTCGAGCAGCCGCGCCATCGGGGCGTCATAGGCCGTCAGGCAGACGATCGGTTCGCCGCCCTTGCGGGCCCGGATTTCAGGAGCGGTGATGCGGCGGGTCTGGGTCTGGGCGGACATGGCTGTCTCTCCGGGGTTGGCCGGAGAGACTAGCTCACAATGCTGCGGTGCAAAAGCCCGCCCTCGCCCGTGCAGTATCAGCCGGCAATCCGGCGGGGCAGGACCGCAGCCACAAGGCCGACGGCCACAGCCATGGCAGCCGCTGCAAGCACTTCCGGCGACATCAGGAAGCCGGCATTGGCCAGCAGGCCTTCGGTGGGCACATGCATGTTGCCGAACACGCTCTCGAGCTGGGTGCCGGCGATGGCCGACCCGGTAGAGCCGGCACCGCCCAGGATCAGAACCCGCTTGCGGTCCGGACGCGACAGGCGTTCCACCACCGATCTCGAAAAGGCTTCGCTCTCGCTCTCGCGCTCCAGCGGGGCTGCGGCGTCGGCGAAGGCCGCCTTCAGCCTTGCATCGAATGCATCATCCATCGTCATGACGCCATTTCCTCAGCTTCCTGGAAGTAGGCCTGCAATTTGGCCCGCCCCCGGTTCACATGCGATTTCACCGTCCCCAGCGGCATCCCGGTCGCCTCGGCGGCTTCGGAATGCGACAGTCCGCAAGAGTAGCACATCACGACCGCGATGCGTTCCTCCTCCTTCAATGTGGCAAGCGCCCGGTCGAGATCAACCACATTGCCCATGTCCCGTGGCGCTTCGCTGTCATCCAGCCCTGTCTTGAACTTCTCCATCGCCCGCTCCGTCGAGCGCCGCTTGCGTGCGGCCATCAGGAATTCGGTGTAGGCGATCGAGCAGAGCCAGGACTTGAATGCGCCCTTGCCGGTGAAGGTGCCGATCTTCTCGTAGGCGCGGATAAAGGCGTCCTGCGCGAGATCGTCGGCCAGGGCGTGGTTGCGGCACATGCGCTGCAGCATAGCCCTGACCAGCCCCTGGTGGCGCCGGACCAGCTCCCCGAAAGCCGCCGCATTCTTGGTGGCGACCACGAGGGCGACAAGTTCTTCGTCCGGCGCCTTCATCGGCGGCGTCCTCCTCAGTCCTGGTCTTTTTTGCCGAACAGGCCAAAGCCGATCAGCACCAGACCGATCAGGCCCGGGAAAGCGGCGACGGCCGGCATGATGTACATGGCTTCCTCGTCACCCTCGACACCGAAGATGGCAAAGCCCAGCACGATCAGCGCTGCTGCAATCGCGACCAGGATCGAACCGCTCTTCAGATCGCCGTTGGAATCCTTGCGCGGCATACCCAGTGCGCGGATCGTCTCCGGCGTCATGGTCTGCCCGTTGCGGATCGCTTCCTCGACGACTTTCAGCGTCGCCCGCCGGTTGCGCGACACCGCGCTCATTGCGATCCAGACGATAGCCACCACCATGATGAAGGGCGACATCGACACCAGCATGACTGTCAGGTCCATTTTCGTAACTCCCGTATCTGGGCGGGTCCGCACAATGCTGCCCGTTTGACACCTTGATGCACCGCTGTGCGGAATTGGATGCAGGCGGACTATCCGATGATGGCCACGCCGAACAGATACATGTGAAGATTCATGATGATAAGGGCTGCAAGTGCGCCCAGCACGATCGCCGTCAGATCGCCGCCCCAGCCCTTCACGACCGGCGGCGGCGTCTCGCGCAGCCAGGACGACACGAAGGTCACCAGCGACCAGACAAAGAAACTGCCGAACAGGACGAGTGCGGCGCGTTCGCCATTGGCAAGGAAGTGTGCACCTGCCCACAGCATGACCCCGGCCAGCATGGGATGGCGTACCCAGTGGCGGATATGTCCTGGCGCATAGGCAGACACGATGAGGATCAGCCCCAGCGGCACCAGGGCAAAAGCCAGATGCCGGGTCCACACTGGCGGCGCCCAGACGGTTCCGGCCACAGGCTGGGCAAGCATCATGCCGTAGATGACGAGGCCGAAACCGACAAGCGATATCGCCGTATAGGCCAGCTTATAGGGCGTTTCCCCCAAAGCCGACTGCAAGGCCGGCCGCGCGCCCGGCACCACGCGCAGCGAATGAACGCCCAGAAACAGAACCAGACCGGTAATCAGGACCAGCATGCGCACCTCCCCGCTGTCCGGGCACGAGTATAGGCGATTCACGCCCGCGTCGCGGGGACAAATGGCTGACGCCCGAATCCGGGTCCAGACTAGCGCAAATTCGGCAGGCGTACGCGCAGACGCCCGTTCAGCCAGAAATGACCGATCAGGCCCACACCCAGAGCCAGGGGCAGCGTCACAAGAGCGAAACGGGACTCCCCGCCCCGGACCAGGGTTTCCAGTACATCCCCGGCAATGGGGGCCATGATCAGCACGAGCAGGCACACCACCAGCCCCTGCCCCAGCCGTTCGGCCAGTTCCCGCCAGAAGCGGCGACGGGCGATATCGGCCATCACGGCAAGCCGGAAACCGGGATCGCGCGCCGGCACATCGCCAGCGCGGAAGAAGTCCTGCAGCGGATCGTGTTCACGCATCGTCCACTCCCAGAATGGCCATCAGACGGGTGCGGCCCCGGCTGACATGGGATTTTACCGTACCCAGCGGCAAGTCCAAGACATTGGCCGCATCGCTGTGCGACCAGCCGCCGGCGAGGCAAAGCGCGACCGCAGCGCGCTGTTCTGGCGGCAAGTGCCCCAGCGCCTGCTGCATCGCCAGTGCCATCTCGTGCTGCGGCTCGTCACTGGCTGGTTGCAGCGCCTGCCAGGCGGTCTCGCGGGTGCGCGTGCGGGCCATCGAGCGTGCCCGTGTCTTGGCCTTGCGCCAGGCGATCGCGAACAGCCAGGATTTCAGCTTCGCCCCGTCGCGCAGGCTGCGCAGATGCGTCCAGGCATCGACGAAAGCATCCTGGGCGATCTCGTCGGCATCGGCGTCATTGCCACTCACCCGCCGCAAGAAGCCGCGGACCGGCGACTGGTACCGGTCCACGATACGGGCAAAGGCCTCATCCGATCCCGACCGGGCCGCCGCGACCAGCGCGGCGTCGTCGGGGGCCTGCATGATCAGTCATTCCTGCGGCGGCGCGAAAACAGGCCGCTGAAAAGAAACGCGACCGCGAGGACACCGAGCACCATGGAGATGAAATACATTTCGCGCGTGGTGCCGCCCAGCAGTCCGGCATAGCCGGTATAAGCGAACACGCCGGCCAGACCGGTGAACAGCACGACCAGGAAGACATGGCCGCCGCCAGGGCTGCCGCCGCTCTCCTCGCCGGAGGTGTGATACTCGTGGCGATGCGTATTGTCGTTATCGAGCGAAGCGAGCAGCTCGGCCGGCGGCTCCTTGCCCGCGGCCGTGAAGCTCTTGATCAGGTCGATCTTGGCCTGGGTGCGCTTGTAGCGCATGAAACTGCCCCAGCCGGCAGCCAGAAAGAACCCCAGCGGAAACAGCAGCCACCAGTAATTGTGGAAGATCTCGACCATTGCATTTGTCCCTTTCCGGCGGCACCCCGCGGCGCCTTTCGATAACAGGTTGCCGCCAGGCCCCCGTCCGGATGCAGCGTCGGAAAATTATTCTGCAGCCGGTGTCCAGCAGCAGCCGTCCAGCAGGCGCCGTCCCTCACCGTCTTCAACATCCGCACTGACCCGCCAGCCATAGCCGCGCTCGCTCATCCCGTCAGAACAGGCCTGCGGCGAAACGAGCGCAAAACCGCTCACATCGCCTTCGAACCGGTAGACGAAAGGATGCATGCGCCCCCGCGCCGTGCGCGCATCACTCACCTGGAAACCGCGCTCCTCGCCCATCGACATCGCGTCGTTGAAACGTCCCTGGCCATCGACATCGATCTGAAGTCCCCAGAAGGGTTCGGTCCCGGCACAGGCGAAGCCGCCCGGCGCCGACTGACCGGGAATGTCCGGCCGCTCGTCTTCCGCCAGATAGGCGAGACTGACCCAGCCTTCAGCCCCGCGCAGCAGGACCCGGCCCCAGCCATGCCGCGTTTCCAGCACCTCGACCCGGCTTGCACCCGGCGGCAGGGCGCCGACCAGTGCACTCGTCGGACTGGGCGTGCTGCGCACATTGAGTACGTCATGACTGTCGACATTGACCACGCGATAGACTGCGGGCTGGGCCTGTGCGAGCCCGGCGGTCATCAGCACGGCAAGCCCCGTCACCGCTACTGCCAGATATGCGCGCATCGTCTGCCTCCTGCCTGCCGGCACCAGATTATCCGGACCACAGGCCCGATCTCAAACCGGTTGTCAGCAAACCGGGACCAAAATCAGGCAAGCGGCAGGTAGATATCCGATCGCCATTCCGCTTCGGGGCGGCTTTCCGGATCGTCGACATAGTTCACGATCAGGGGCCGGTCGGCGATCAGATGCGTGTCGTCCACCATGACCAAGGCGTAGAGCCGGTCGATCGTGTCATGCAGCGTTGTATAGCTGCCCACATGGCGCAGGCGGGCATGCCGGCCACCGGCGATATCGAGCCGCTCGACCTCACCCTGCGCCGGAAAGTCCTCGCCGACCTCGATGGCGCAGTCGAAATGGAGGTCTGCGGGATCGCAGAAGCGCGGATCCTCGTGCCAGACGCCCCAGATGCCACGCAGGCTTTCCATCGGAAGCTGCGAGAAGACGATGGCGAACAGGCGCTCATAAGTCAGGTTCAGCTCGGCATAGGCGCCGATATTGCGGATCGCGAGCAGGCGCAGCGGGTCGGTGGAGACGATTTCGACCGGCATGGGCGTCTCGGCCTCGATGCCCTGCGGCTGTAGCAGACGCTCGAACAGGGTGCCGCCTCCCGCCCGGATCTCGCTCGCCGTTGCACCCGTCGCGGCCTTGATGGCGCGGGCGAAAGACTGGCTGGACGAATACCCCGACGCTGCGGCCGCCTGGGTCACGGTCAGACGGTCATCCTGCAGGGCCGGCGCTGTGCGCACCAGACGGATGCGGCGCACGGTTTCTGCCGGGGTCTCACCCGTCATGATCCGGTAGATGCGGTGGAAGTGAAACGGCGACAGCGCCGCGACGCCCGCAAGGGTATCCAGATCCAGCGCGGCTTCCTCGTCGGCTGCCTCGATATGCGCCACGACACGATCGATCCGGTCGGCATAGCCTGCTCGATTATCCGCTCTCATCCCCATGTCTCCTCTGTCCGTGTGGCAATGATACTCGCCCGGACGGGCAGACACAGCGTGCCTGTTCTTGCTCATTTGCCCCGGTCACACGGCACCGGACGCCCCCAGCCCGATCGTGCGCGTCACACCGATCGCGTCGAGGAAGCGCGTATCATGGCTGGCGGCCAGAATGGCGCCATCATACCCCGCGAGCGCCTGTTCCAGCAGCTCCACGGCTTCCAGGTCGATATGATTGGTGGGCTCGTCGAGGATCAGCAATTGCGGGGCCTTGGCCGCGCAGGCGAGACAAGCCAGTCCGGCCCGCATCCGCTCGCCGCCCGACAGGACGGAAACGGGCTTCTCTGCGGCCTCTGCCCGGAAGGCATAGCGCGCGAGCACTGAGCGCACCGCATTCTCGGAGAGTTGCGGATTGAGCCGGCGGGCATTGGCCGCAACCGACAGTTCCGGTTCCAGGAAGGTCACGGACTGGTCCAGCAGCGCAAAGCGCTCATGCCGGCCCGACACCGTCCCGCTGTCCGGCTGCAGCCGCCCGGTCACCAGATCGAAGACCGTGCTCTTGCCCGACCCGTTGGGGCCGGCGAGCGCGATCCGCTCCGGACCTCTGATCTCGAACGAAAGCGGACCGACAATCCGCTGGCCATCGCGCGAGAAAACCAGGTCCCGGACGCTCAGCACCGACTGGCCGGCGGCCAGACCGCTGGCGGGAAGATCGATACTGAGCGGCGTGACGATCTCGACTTTTTCGCGCGCCGCATCGTATTCGGCCCCGGCTGTTTCCAGCTGCCGCGCCGACATGCGGGCCACCCGGCTGTCACTGCCCTCGGCGCGGTTCTTACGCGCATCCAGAAGGATTTTGGGCTGGCTGCCCGCGGCCCGTTCCTGCCGCCCGGCCCGGTCCGACCGCGCCTTGCGCTCGGAGCGCTGACGCGCCGCGGCGCGCGCCTGGCGCACACCGGCCTCGGCGCGCTCGGCCTCTGCTTCGACGCGTGCGAGCCGCGCTGCACGAGCCTCCGCAAAGGCGCTCCAGCCGCCTCCGACAACCGTCGCACCCACGGGGGTCAGTTCGACGATCCGGTCCATACGCTCCAGCAGGTCGCGGTCATGGCTGGCGACAATGATACCGCCGGACCAGTCCTCGATCAGCGACAGGATCGCCGCCCGGCCATCCGCGTCGAGATTATTGGTCGGCTCGTCGAGCAGCAGGATATCGGGCTCGGCCAGCAGCATGCGCGCGATGGCAAGACGCGTTCTCTGACCGCCACTGGCCGCCGCGGCCGGACGGTCGAGCGGCCAGGCCGGCAGGCCCACCTGCGCCAGCACCGTCTCGACCCGGCTCTCCAGCGTCCAGTCGGCTTGATCGAGATCGGCGTCGCTCGCCGTACCATCGAGAATGCGCGCCAGACAGGCCCGCGCATCTTCCACCCCCAGCGCTTCGGCAATGATGGCGGCACTGGCACAGGCATGCTGTTCCATCAGGGCGATCTTGCCCGTGACGGCGACCTCGCCGGCGGCAGGTACAAGCGCACCGGCGATAACATGAAGAAGGGTCGACTTCCCGCAGCCATTGCGGCCGACAATGCCGGTGCGTTCCGCCCCGAAGGCAAGCGTCAGGTCCGCGACGAGCGGACGGGCATCAGGCGTGGCGAGGGAAAGACTGGAAAGCGTGATCGAAGCAGACATGGCAAACACCGGCAAAAGCAAAACATTGGGTTTCGATTTGCAGGTGGTTGTTCATCACGCGCTCCGGGTTCGAGTTCCGATGAGGCCGGTATGACCGCGCCCGGCCCGGAAATCAAGCCGGGCCGGGGCGGTATTCGCCGACGGTCAGTCCCGCCTAGAAAGGCAGTTCTGTGAAGTCGGGCAGATCGACGATGATCTCTTCAGCCCCCACCGGCTCATTGCGCATGAAGCGGTGCATGACATCGTGCACCTCCGGCGATGTCATGAAGAGATTGTGCCCGGCATTTCGCACGATCACCTGTGTCACATCGGACAGTCCGGCGACTGCCGCTGCCTGGCCTTCCGGATAGGTACGACCGTCCAGCGTGCCGGTGAGCAGCAGGACCGGCTTGTCGCCGGCCGGCGCTGTGCGGAAATCATCGCCCAGATCGAAGCCGTTCCAAGTGCCGCGGATCTGCGGCATGGGGTGGTTGAGATAGGCGCCGACCAGCCCGTCCTGCGCCTGCTCTTCGAATGCCGCCAGACGCGCATCGCCGATACCCGAGGCCAGATCCATGGCTGTCGGCATGGCACTCAGCGAGATCGGCTCGCCCGGCGTGTGGAAGCGCTGCAGAAGCCCGATGGCCAGTCCGGTCTCGCCGGCGTCGAGTGTTGCATAGAGCGCCAGCAGGATGGCGGCGTATTGCGGGTCGGAGATCAGGCCGGAACTCATTTCCTGCATGTGCCGCCGCTGCAGGAGCACGGACGCCACCGAACCATCCTGCTGCGGGATCTCCAGCAGGACCGGCTCGGCCTCAAGCCGTGCGTGGACCCGGCGCATCATGCCGGCAATGTCCGGATAGCGGGCCGCGGCTTGCGGCTGGCTGTCCACGGCCGCCTGCAGCCGCGCGAAATACGCGTCGGTATAGGCCGGCATCTTCACCGTCTGGTCGAGCCCTTCGGCACTGGCGATGATCACGCGGTCGATCTCGTCCGGGATATCCTTCAGCGCCGCCAGGGCCAGATGGCTGCCATAGGAGATGCCCCACAGCGTGACGGTGTCGGCACCCAGGTGCACCCGCAGGTCGGAGATGTCCTGCACGCTCTCGCGCGTCGTGTAACCTTCGATGGCGACACCTTCGCCGCGCCAGAAGGCCCCGCATTCCTCGACGGCCTGCCGGTAGGCGTCGCCATAGCCGGCATCGGAGACCGGTTCGGTCTCGGGCACATGGACCGAAGAGACACAGCGCGGCAGGCGGGTGGAGTCGCCGGTTCCGCGCTGATCAAAGGCAATGACATCGCCATGCTGCCGCATCGCCATGAACAGGTCGAAGCGCGGCCCCTCCGCCGTGCCGCTGCCCGAACCGCCCGGCCCTCCGGCCAGGTAGACGATGGGCGGTCCCTCCGCACCGCCCGTGGCGGGAAAGCGGACATAGGACAGCGTGATCATGCGGCTGCCGGGATCGGACCGGTCTTCCGGCACCTGGAACGTGCCGCGCAGGGCGTCGACACTGTCGCCGGACCGGGCCGTGAAGGTGATCGGCTCTTCGGCGCTTGCGGCCGGGATCACCGGCAGCGCCATGGCAAAACCGGCGATGACGAGAAGGGATCGGATCGGGGGCATGGGAGACCTCTAGGGTTGTTTCACCCACATCCTCGATCGCCCTGCACCACCGCACACGCGCCGATCTGTGAGCGGTCATGACCGGCCTGCAAACGGCATCGGCCTTCGCCCGGCGGCAGGCTAGACTGGGTGAATGAAAACGTTCTGCGTCCTCTTCGCCGCCATCTCGGCCTGCCTGTTGCTGTGCGTTCCGGCACACGGTCAGCCCGGCGCCCATGTCGATACGGCGAATGTGAGCGTCTGCCCCGTCGACGATCCGGCCCGGATTCCGGACTTCACGGGACCGGAATGCGAAACCATGCCGCTCTGGTCCGTCGACCCGCAGGGCCGGCATCTCTGGGTGCAGGCGCAGCTGGTCCTGCGTCCCGAAAACCTCGACGGTCCCGGACCGTTCGGCCTGCAGGTGCTCGCCAAGGCGTCCAGCGAAGCCTGGATCAATGGCACCTATCTGGGCGCCAATGGCCGCCCGGCCGGCACGCGCGCCGCGGAAGTTCCCGGCCGGATGGACAGCGTGATCTATGTCCCGCGCGCCCTTGTGCAGGAGGGTGAGAACACGGTGGTGCTTCGCCTGTCGGCCCAGCATGGCTTCATCCGGCTGGCAGCACCGATGCACCGCCTTGCCTTCGGCCCCTACCGGGACCCCAGCCGGCGCATGATCCTGGCCTACTGGCCATCCCTGATCACATTCGGTGCCTTCGCGATCGGCTGCCTGTTCTTTGGCGTCACGGCCCTGCGCGGTGAAGACCGCGAGGGCTCGGCCATCCTGTCGGCCGCCTCGCTGTTTGCGGCGATCCAGTTGCTGGCGGAAGTCTCACGCTCGCTCTACCCCTATCCCTACCCCGTGCACGAGGTCCGGCTTGTGACGATCCTGGCCTGTGCCTTCGGTTTCGGGCTGTGCCTGAACGCCTACCTGTTGCTGCGCCTGAGCGGGCTGGCTGTCAGGGCACGCATGCTTCTCCTCGCCGGACTGGCCGCCATCATGGCCTTGATCGTGGTCGTCGTGCCCGGTTTCGACGGCAAGACCGGCTATGCGCTCCTGGCCGCCGTCTCGGCCGGAATCGCGGGCAGTGTCGTGTGGACCATCCAAAAACGCCCCGGGGCCCCGGCCTATCTCGCGCTGTTTTGCGTCTTCGCGGCGCTCATGATCTTTTTCCCGACCGACTTCATCGACACATATTTCTATCTCGCAGCCGGCAGCATGCTGATCTTTCTCTTCTACCGCCAGGCCCTGACCCTCGTCGGTGAACGCCAGCGCCGGCAGGCCGAGGAAAGACGCGCGCGGCAGCTGGAGACGGCCCTGGCCGAAGCACGCCAGCGCACAGCGCCGGCACAGCTGCAGCTGGTCAGCGCGGGACGCGTCGATTACGTGCCCACGGACCGGATCGTTCAACTGAAGGGCGCCGGGGATTATGTCGAAGTGCATTATGATGACGGCCGCACAGCGCTCTACAACGGCTCCCTGGCGGGGCTTGAGACCGAACTGCCGGAGACATTCCTGCGCGTTCACCGCTCTCACATCGTCAACACGGCTTTCGTCAATGCGCTCGAGCGCGATGCGTCGGGTGTCGGCCGGCTGCTGCTGACCCAGGGAAGCGAGGTCCCGGTGAGCCGGCGCATCATGCCGAAAGTCAGGACCGCCCTCGCCTCGCCTGCTGACTAGGCTGGCCGATCATCAAGCCGTCACTCGGCGCCGAGCGGCCAGCGGTCGAGGATGACATGCCGGGTCTGCCCGAGCAGACTGTGCACGAGCACGAATTCGCCGGCTGTCCACGTCACGGGCTCGACGGGGTGGACCGGGATCATCGCGTCGTCATAAAGCAGGGTGACGTGCGGCGAATACGGCCCGGCCTTGCGCCCGAGACCGACCGCCATCATCGCCCGCCCCAATGTTCGCTGGAACGCCGTCACGACAGTCTCGCTTTCACGCGACTGCAGGACAAAGGGCCGGTTGCCGGAGCGTCCTGCAAAACTGCCGGCCCGGTCGAAATGCGGTCTGAAAGCCGGGGCGGACACCTGGTCTCCGGCCTGACGCGCCTTGGCGACGATATCCGCCGGCAGGCCGTGATAATCACCCAGGTGCGACAGTGTGATGTGAAAGCGTTCGGCCGCCAGCGCAGGGCCGGTCAGGCCATGCCGCTGCCGCAGTTGTGCCGCAAGCGCTGCGATCCGTTCTGCTGTGCCCGGGTCGGGAAACAGGGCGAAGAAGAGACGATCGGTTGCACGCGTCTCCCCCAGGAGGCTCAGCTGTTCAGACATGGGGGCTCCAGCGACTCACCGAGCCTCAACCTCGCGGTCCGTCCGGGGTCCGGTCAAGCGCGGCACTCGCCCTAGTGATGTGACATGTGCATACGGTCGGCTTCCGGTGCTGCGGCATGCGCCTCTTCGGGCAGCGGCGTCTCGAACGCACCCGCCCGCATGTCCTCGATCTGCCGGCGCACCCAGTGCTCCACCGCGACACTGGGCAGGAGACCGCGGCCGGTGGAGGCGTAGTCCAGCCCTTCCAGGACCTCGGCATAGGGGCCGAAGCCCTGGACCCGATAGGGCAGGACGATCGTACGCCCTTCGCCTTCATTCGCAGCCGTCACGAATTCACGGATCCGCACTTCGGCGGCTTCGCGCGCTTCCGGCCAGTCCTCGCGCAGCGTCTCGACACGAACCTCGCGGAAGGGCATCGCCTCGCGAACTGTATCTGCGCGCGCGTCGATCCAGTCGATCCAGCGCTGGTTTTCCGCATCGTCGCCGGGACCGTGGGCGAGGATCAGAACACTCTCATTCTCCGGCGTTTCGCTGAGTGCGCGCGCCCGTTCGACCAGCACTGCACCCATCTCCGGCGCTTCGGCCAGGCCTTCAGTCGAAAGCGCGTACTCCGCATCGGTGTCGAGGCGCCAGAACTCCATGCGCATGCCGTGATGGCCGCCCTCTTCCCCGTCCGCCTCTTCCGGTTCAGGCCGCGCCGGCGCGCCGGTGTCCAGGCCGATGATCTCGCGCGTGCGCTCATACCAGCTCTCACCGGAGATGAAGAGACGCACCACGCCGATCCGGTCGACACCACGGTTCTCCAGCCGGTCGACAGCCTCCTGCAGGCTCACCGCATCGGCCATGCCGAAGGCGAGCTCCAGCGGATAATCCTGATCGATCGGTGCGAGCATGTCGCGGACTTCGCCATTCCACGTCTCGCCGCCGCCATGTGCCATGACCAGGACGCCGAACCCGTCGGCCTCGTTCTGGGCGGTTGCAGACGCCGTCGCGAGGCTGGCAGCCGTCATCGCAGCAAGAATGGGGAATTTCATGATCGCACTCTGGGTCAGCCATCGGACAGGCCGCAGCCATAATGCGATTGGTTCTCAGACGCAATAAAAGCCGGTGCGACCGACTGACGCTTTCGCCAGACGCCCGTGGCTCAATAGTGCGGCGGCGGTGCGTTGTCCGGCAACGGTGCCTGGTCCTCCAGCGTCGCCACGCGGGACATCAGCTTGTCGATCCGCCGCTCCAGCCGGCGAATGTCCTCACGCTGGGCCAGCACGACCTCGTTGAGCTCCTCGATCGTGCGATCCTGGTGCGCGATATGGGTCTCGAGACTGTCAATGCGGGCGGCCTGGCTGTCGATCATGATCGGTCTTCCGGAGAGGTTTGCTTGGGTGGCGCCATCCTATGCCGCGTCGCACCGGGGCCGAACAGTCTTCTGCACCCGGCAGGGCGGTCCGGCGGGGACTCAGCCGCGTCCCCGCCGGTGCTTTCATCGCAACAGCGAACCCACCGGCAGTGCGGTAAGATAAAGTCCAAGTCCGAACACGGCATGGGTCACCAGGCTGTGAAAGCGGGCGCGGCCTGGCGCCGGTGTGCGGCTGGCGGCGATACCCGCCCCCAGCGCCGGCTGCATGACCAGAAAGGGAAACAGTACGGTCCCGAGGCCAATAATGAGGGCTGGCGCGAGTGTCGGCGCGTCAAGCCACCCAAGCCCCCACACTGCCAGCAGCAACGCGGCAAAAGCGATACCGGTCAGATAGTGGACGAGCCACCCCAGCGCCCGCTCACCCGCGACAGGCGCAGCCGCAGCAATCGGCCGGTGAGCGAACCGCCCCCGCGGCATGTGACCGAGCCAACGGCCCAGAAGGGCGTAATCCAGGGACGGGACATCCCACAGGCGGGCCTTCACGACGCCCCAGACATCCATAAGCGCCGTTGCCCCGCACCCGATCAGCACGGCAGCAATCGACAACTCGATAGCGGGATCAGACATTCTCGCCTCCGATCGCCCAGCACGCAGCCGTGAAGCGAACCATGCCCCCGTCGACATAGGGCGCGTATGCAGAACGCGCGGCGTCGATCACCGCGGCGCGGTGCACTGGATCAAGTTCGGGCAGGAGCCGTCCGAGCGGGCCAAGCCGTGTCAGCCAGGTCTCCAGCGCGTTCTCCGGCAGGGAGCAGGCGACATCGAGCGGCGTCATGGTGACGCCGGACCACCCGCTGTCGCGCAGAATTCCGCGTACATGGTTTTCGTCGGCAAAAGCGAATTGTCCGGTCGGCTGGAGCGCCGCAGCGAGCGCCTCCGGCAATAAAGGCCGCACCGCCGCCTCGGCAGCTGTCATGAACGGGTTTTCCGCCGGGTCGCGCCAGGCGATGACGGCCAGCGGTGCGCCCGCCGCGCTCGCCCGGCGCAGATTGGCGAAAGCCCGCACCGGATCGCGGAAAAACATCACACCGAAGCGCGACACGATGCGGTCATACCGGGCAATGCCGAGCGGATGATCCTCGGCGTCGGCGCAGATGAAATCCGCTTTCGATCCCGACATCGCCGCGCGTTCGCGGGCCAGGGCGATCATCGGTTCCGAGATGTCGATCCCTATACAACTGCCGACATCGCGCAAGCGTTCTGCCACCGCCAATGTCGTTGCACCGGTACCGCAGCCGACATCGAGGACATGACGTGCGCCCTGTTCCAGACAGCCTGTCACAATAATGTCCTCGAAGCGCTTGAACATGCTGTCGAGCAGGACCTGGGCCTCTACCCAGTTCTGCCCGGCGATGCCGTTCCATATCTCTTTTGCCGTGGGCGGATTTGCCTGCATCGTGTTCATGTCGGTCTCCTTTTGCCTTGCCGGAAAGCGGCAGAAGGCGCAGGCTGCCACCTCAAGTCAACTTGAGGTCAAGCGATGAAAGACCTGGACACTGCAGAACTCGCCCGGCTGACCGGACTGCCCGCCTCGACCCTGCGCTATTACGAGGAAAAAGGGCTGATCGTGTCGATCGGACGACGCGGTCTGAAACGCCTGTTCGACCCGTCCGTCGTCGACCGGCTCTCCCTGATCGCCCTGGGCCGGGCGGCCGGTTTCTCGCTGGACGAGATCGGCGGCATGTTCGCACCCGACGGCGAACCGCGCATCGACCGCGGCAGACTGGTGGAGAAGGCGGAAGACATCGACCGGACGATCGGCCAGCTGACCGCGATGCGCGACGGATTGCGTCACGCCGCGGAGTGCCGCGCGCCCAGCCATATGGAATGTCCCACTTTCAGGCGCCTGATGCGGGTGGCGGCAAAGGGCGGGCTTGGTCATTCCCGGCAAAAGCCTCAATCACCCGCGTGACAGCCACCCCTGCGCGGCCGGGCATCGACGGCGCGGGCTGACTCGTGAAGAATGCGGGCCGAACCCGAGGAGGCTTGCGCATGACCACCATCCACGACTTCAACGCCATCGATATCGCCGGCCAGGAGGTTTCGCTCGCCGATTATCGCGGCAAGGTTCTGCTGATCGTCAACACCGCCTCGAAGTGCGGCTTCACGCCCCAGTATGAAGGCCTGGAAACCCTCTACAGGGACCTGCAGGACAAGGGGCTCGTGGTGCTCGGCTTTCCCTGCAACCAGTTCGGTAATCAGGAACCCGGCGATGCCGACGAGATCGCGAATTTCTGCAAGCTCACCTATGATGTGAACTTCCCGATGTTCGCCAAGATCGACGTCAACGGCGCGGCGGCAGCACCGCTCTATGAATTCCTGAAGCGCGAGGCCCGCGGCCTGATGGGATCGAAGGCCATCAAATGGAATTTCACGAAATTCCTCGTCGACCGCGAAGGGAATGTGGTCAAACGCTTCGGCCCCCAGGAAACGCCGGAAAGACTGCGCGGCGCAGTCGAAGCCCTGCTTTAGGCCGGGCGGGCCATGCGCCTCACAGCCCCAGCTCGCTCAGTCCGGGATGATCGTCCGGGCGGCGGCCCTGCTCCCAGTGGAATTTGCGGTCGGCCTCGCGGATCGGTGCGTCATTGATGCTGGCAATACGCCGCCGCATCAGGCCGTCCGGGGCAAACTCCCAGTTCTCATTGCCATAGGCACGATACCAACTGCCGCAGTCATCGCGCCATTCATAGGCGAAACGGACGGCGATGCGACTGGCCTGGAACGCCCAGATCTCTTTGATCAGGCGGTAGTCATGCTCGCGTTTCCACTTGCCGGTAAGAAAAGCGACGATTTCAGCGCGCCCGGTGAGAAAGATCTCGCGATTGCGCCACTCACTGTCCGGCGTATAGGCCAGCGAGACACGTTCGGGGTCGCGCGAATTCCAGGCATCCTCGGCCAGGCGCACCTTCTCGGCGGCAGCCTTGCGCGTGGTGAAGGGCGGAACCGGCGGGCGGATGATCGGGGTCATTGTGCACACTCCCGATTGGCCGCAAGAGCGAGCTCGGCGCGCAAGCGCGCATTCTCGTCCTCGAGACCGGCCAGGCGTTCGCGCACGCCGCGCATGGTCTCGATGATCTCCGCCTCGGTGAAGCGCGGCGTGATGTGCTGCGGGCAATTCCAGTCGAAGGCGACAAGGTGCAGCAGCACGATGCGCTCCGGCCGGGCCCGATAGCCCGGCGTCAGCACCTGATCGGCCAGATCATTGTCGGGCCCGGCGGGCAGAAGCTCGACTGTGGCGAAGATCTTGAGGCGGGCCTGGCGGACATAATCCATCAGGATCAGCGCGACACGGGCATTCGCCCGGGCATTGCCGGTGGAGATGTATTGCCGGTTTCCGCGATAGTCGGCGAAGGCCAGCGTGCGCTCGTCGAGCACGGTGAGAAAGCCTGCCGGCCCGCCGCGATGCTGAACATAGGGCCAGCCGGTCTCGGAGACCGTGGCCATGTAGAAACTGTCGCGCGCCGCGATGAAATCCATCTCGTTGCGCCCGAACCGGTCGAAGGCGCGATCGCCCTCGAACTGTTCCCAGACATGGGCGCTGCCCATCTCCGCCTGCATCGCGCGCACGCTGGGCGTCGTCGCGATATCGAGAAATCCGTAGCTCATGGCGAAGCTCCTGTCCTGGCCGCCGCAAAAAAGAACGGGCGGACCGGTGATCCGGCCCGCCCGTTCGCCATCAGGCCGCTTCCGCAGCGCTGACGACGGGGAAGTCGATATCCGTCTGGGCGACGATATTGATCAGGTTGGTGAAGACGTTCTCGGCCGCGACAGCGACGATCTCGACGATCTGGCCATCCGAATAGCCGGCATCGCGCAGCTCGGCGATATCGATATCGGAGACCTGGCCGCGCTCGCGCACCACTTTCGCGGCGAAGCGGACCGCGACATCAGCCTTGGCGTCGCCGGACTGGCCGCGGCGATTGCGGTCGATCTCTTCCGGCGTGAGCTTGGCCAGGTTCAGACCGAGATAGGTGTGGGCCGACAGGCAATAGTCACAGCCATTGATCTGGGCCACGGCCAGGGCGATGCGTTCGCGCGTCTTCACATCGAGCGTCTTCGCCAGGGCACCGTTATTGCCGGCGAACCCTTCCAGCGCCGCCGGGCTGGTCGCGACCAGGCGGAACATGTTCGGCACCGTGCCGAGCTGTTTGTAGACGGCGTTGAGGATCGGCTTGGACGCTTCCGGTGCGGAATCGAGATCGGGGATCGGCAGACGGGACATGTTTTCTCCTTCGGGGTCCGTGCGATCCATCGCGGATCGCGTCTTGCCGGAGAGAAATAGGCATTTCACCGGGAACGATAATCCGCTATTTCCGGAAACTTCTTTTCCATTTTGCGGAACAATCATGGACCGTCTCAAAGCCATGTCGATCCTGGTTCAGGTCGTCGACAGCGGAAGCTTCTCGGCCGCCAGCCGCACGCTGGGTATCCCCCTGGCAACGGTGAGCCGACAGGTCACCGAGCTGGAAACCCATCTGGGAACTCGGCTTCTGACGCGCACCACGCGCAAGCTTGCCCTGACAGATGCCGGCATCGCCTATCTCGCCTCGGCCCGCCGTGTCCTCGAGGATATCGACGAGGCCGAGCGCACAGCCGCCGGCGAATTCCACACGCCGCGCGGTGCGCTGAACCTGACGGCGCCGGTCTGTTTCGGACGGCTGCACACCCTGCCCGTCGTGAAAGACTTTCTCGCCGCCTATCCGCAGATCAGCGTCGGCCTCACCCTGTCCGACCGGAATCTGCACCTGATGGAAGAACATATCGACATGGCCGTCCGGATCGGTGCCCTGCCCGACAGCTCCATGGTCGCCACCCGTATCGGTTCGGTGCGGACCGTTCTCGTCGCCAGCCCGCAGCTGCTTGCCGCGCATGGCACGCCGAAAACCCCCGACGACATCGCCGCCCTGCCGGGTGTGCATTTCGATGTCCTCTCGCCGGGTGGCCGCTGGAGCCTCACGCCGCCGGACGGCAAACCGGTCGACATCGCCTGCCCGCCCAGGCTCACCGTCTCTGCCGCCGATGCCGCCGTGTGGGCGGCCAGTGAAGGCATCGGCGTGACCCGGGTGCTGAGCTATCAGTGTGCGGATGCGGTCCGCGACGGTTCGCTGCGCATCCTCATGGAGGATTTCGAGCCGGCGCCCCTGCCCGTGCATCTGATCCATGCCAGCCGCGGGGCCCTGCCGACGAAGATGCGCGTCTTCCTCGACTTCGCGAAGGCCGCACTGAAAGACCGCCTCGCGGCCATTGCCTGACAGGCTCTAGGACCGGGCCAGCTGTTTGCGGCGGGCGGCAACATAGTCGCGCAGCAAGCCGACCCGGCGCGGCCGGAAGCTGTCGCCGCCGCGTTGCAGGCCTTCAATGCGCGACACGTGGAAGACCCGGTAGTCCAGCCGCAGGCGGCAATGCGCCAGCAGCATCAGCGTCCCCTCGCCATAGGACAGACCCAGCGGCCAGATCTCGCGCTCGGTACGGCTTTCCTTCAGATCCCGATAGGTCATGACGAGCGAGAACTCGTCCCAGCAGGCCTGGCGCAGCAGGTCCATGTCGATTCCGACCGGCGGACGCGTGTCGGCCGGGAACCAGGCGCGCATCGCCGAGTGCATCGCCTGGCGCGACTGGGCGTCCGGCAGTGTCGCAATGATCCGCGCCAGCGCGTCCTTTCCGGCCGCCGTCAGCGTGTCGTCGCCGATCCGCTCCAGCGCCCCGATGGCCAGCGTCAACGCCTCGATCTCCAGGCGCGAAAAGCTTTGCGGCGGCAGGGCCGGATCCTCGGTCAGCGTGTAGCCAACGCCCGCCGCCCCGTCGATCAGGGCCCCGCCCGCGCGCAGGGTGGCGATGTCGCGATAGAGCTGGCGCAGGGAGACCCCGGTCTCGTCCGCCAGCCGGGCGGCCGTCACCGGAGACGGCAGGCGCCGCATCGTGTCCATCAGACGCATCAGCCGGTCTGTGCGGGCCATTCTTGCTCCTGCCGCAATCTGTCAGCAGGGCGTGTGTAAGACACCGTCATCGCAAGACAAAGGAAAAACCCCATGCCCACGCTCTACCATTCGCCGATGAGCCGTTCCTCCGGCATCGTCACGCTGATCGATGAACTCGGCGCCGGTGTGGACATCCGCGAAGTCACGATCCCGCGCCAGGACGGCTCGGGCGGTCCGGATCCGGCCAATCCGCACCCGGAAAAGAAAGTGCCCTTCCTGGTGGATGGCGAGCAAACGGTCCGCGAGCGCGGCGCCATCATCCTCTATCTCACCGACAAATATCCCGAGGCCGGCCTCGGTCCGATCGAGGGCGAGCCGGGGCGCGGCGAGTACCTGTCCTGGCTGTTCTACTATCAGGGCGTGATGGAGCCGGTCTTCATCCTGCACTGGGCCGGCGTGTCGCATCCCGCGATCACCGCCAGCATCCGGGACATGGACACCATGCTCGCCCGTCTCAACGATGCGCTGGAGAAGGGGCCATACCTTCTGGGCGACCGCTATTCCGCGGCCGACCTCCTGTGTTCCAGCCCCTTCCAGTGGTTCTCCGACCTCTTGCCGGACAATCCGAAAATCCGCGACTGGGTCGCCCGCTGCGCCGACCGCCCGGCGGTCAAGCGGACGCTGGAGCGGGACAACGCGGCCCTGCAGCCGGGCTAGGACTTGGTACGGCGGGGGCTTCGGCGTTTGGCCGGTTCAGCTGCCGGCTGGGCGGCCTCGCGGGCCAGGCGGGCGGCGCGCAGCTTGTTGGTAAGAGCCGTCCGCGCATCATGCTCTTCCTTGAGATATTCACGGACCGTGGCGTCGGTGATGTCGGCCTTGGATTTCGGCGCCGTCGACTTCAGCGTGAAGATACTCTCATCAATTTTCTGGACCATGCGTGTGTTCTCCTTGAACCGGGGGTCCGGAAACGACAAAGGCCGGGCTGATGCCCGGCCTTTGCAATTGCCAATCCGGCGTGCTGGCATCCAGCTGCCGGATAAACCGGATGCCTAGACGGCTTCCAGATTGTCAGCGGCGCTCTTGCCCGAACGCTTGTCCTGGACGACATCGAAGCTGATCTTCTGGCCTTCGGACAGCGGCGGCAGACCGGCGCGCTCGACGGCAGAGGCGTGGACGAACACGTCCGTGGAGCCATCTTCCGGAGCGATGAAGCCGAAACCTTTGGTGGTATTGAAGAATTTAACGGTACCAATAGCCATGACGAGATCCTTTCAATCAGTCACGTGTAGGTGGGCCCCGCCGACCGCGTGCCGGCAGATACCCGAGTGTCGATTTTGGAAGGAAGAGCGTCAGGGGGGCGAAAACCGTGCCCAGAAGATTCGTCATTCAATATCGATGATCCATCATATGCGCCGGAACTGTGTCGGAAACAAGGCCTGAGCGGTCTCTTTCCGGACCTCCGGGCCTCGGTCCCTGTTCGGATACGCCGCCACAACTCAACGGTCGCACCGGCCGGGAACCGCATCGATCCGTCTCCAGACCTGTTCCCGGGCCAGCAATTCCCTCCCGGCGGCCGCGCGGACAGCGAGATAACCCAGATCGACCGGGTCAGGCAGATTGCCCATCGCCGCGCCGATCGCGACCGATACGCCCTCATCCACGCTCGCGCCCTCATAGAGCAGCACGTCAAGCCTGTCCGGTCCGGCCGCGGCGATCTCGGCGTGGTAGATCGCGCCTTCGGCACGCACATAGACGCGGCCCTGCCAGACCCCGGTCTCCGGCTGCACACGCGCGTCGAACACGACCTGGCCGCCACAGACCCGCTCGCCCCACGCCCAGACATCGGGATGGGAATAGTCGCGCGCATTGTCCGGCCCGTCATGCGCGACGAGCCGGCCGCACAGCGCATCGGCCCGCGTTTGACATCGCACGAGCTCGATCACGCCCTGATTGTCCGGCAATCTCCAGAAGCCGGTGAGAGCGTCGGTGCGCCCGGACGGCATCTCTGGTGTCGCGGCACAACCGGCCAGGGCTGCCATCAGGGCGATAAGCAGGGCCAGCGTCATCGCGCGCACGAGAAGGACAAACGGGTTCATGATCTTGCCCCCTCCCCGTCGCGGCGGATCGGCGCGCCATAGGTCACCCGGCGCAGGACAGCTTCCAGCGGCCCCCGGCCGAACAGCCGGGCAAACAGGCCGACAGCCAGCATGGCGGCAAGTGCCACACAGACGCTCAGTGGCAGGAGCGCGGCGTGTCCCAGCTGGCCGAACAGGCCCAGCCCGTAGGCGCCGAACAAAAATCCGGCGATCACGCCCTGCAGCACATAGGCGGACAGGGAATTCCGCCCGGCCAGAACCAAGATCTGCGGCAGGCGCGGCCGCTCGAAAACCAGACGGATGATGCACAGATAGGCTGCCGCCAGCACGGGGGCGCCCAGCCCGAGCGACACAAAGCTCGCAAGATCGGCCAGACCGGTGCCACCGAAGCCCGGCCCGTTGGCGACATAGCCATAGGCGATGTTGAGCGGCAGACCCGCCATGAGCAGCCAGGGCAAGGCATGCGCGCAATGACGCCGCCAGGGTGATCCCGGCTCGAAGAAGCCGGTCTTGGCCGCCGCCAGGCCCGCCGCATAGGCACAGAAGGCCAGCGGTCCCTGCAGGATGATCAGGAAGATGAGAGTTTCCGGCCAGTCCGCCAGGCGCACAAGGACGGCCTCGCCATAGCTGCCGCCCAGCCCGGGTCCGGCCGGCACGGGCGCGGCCCCGGACGGCAGCAGCGTGACCAGCCATGTCAGCGACAGGCAGGACACAAGCACCATGCCCGCCGCGATCGCGGCCAGAACGCCGGGACGCGCACGGCGAAACGGCCAGATCGCAAGACCGAGCAGCGCATAGAGGACGAGGATGTCGCCGGAGAAGACGAAAATGGCGTGTGCCACCCCGAACAGGGCCAGCATGACCAGGCGCCGGCCATAGCGCCGCCCGGCACTGGCGCCGGCCCGTTCGGCCGCCCTTTGCTGGATCTCGATCCCCCAGCCGAACAGGAAGGAGAACAGCATGAAGAATTTGGCTTCGAAGAAGATGCCCGTGAAGAGCGCCGCTGCCTGGTTCCACAGCCCGTCCGGTGCCGACAGGACGGCGCCCTGCGGCAGGCCCATGAAAGGCAGATTGACCACGCAGATGCCGATCAGCGCCGCGGTGCGCAGCGTATCGACGGTTGAATTACGATCCGGTACCGGCATAAAACCCTCATTGAACAGTCGCTCAATTTAATTGAGCAATGGCTCAATGAGTCAAGAGGGACGCGATGACAGACGTGAAGAAAGCGCGCGGCAGCGGCCGCGAGCGGATATTCCGGGCGGCGGTCGAGGTGTTGATGGAAAGCGGTCTGGAGGCGGCCCAGACCCGCAGCGTCACCGAGCGCGCCGGTGTGGGAACGGGCCTGCTGAACCATTATTTCCGCTGGCCGGTGCTGCGGGCTGCGGCCTGGGAAGCGGTGTTCGAGGACGCTCCGGCCGACATCCGGCGTGCGGACGAGACGCCCCGCGCCGCGATCGAGCGCTTCATGGCCGAGGCTTTCGCACCGGAAGCCCGGCTTTACTGGCGGCTGTGGATCGATGCCGAGCGGCTCGCGCCACATGATCCCCCTATTGCCGAAGCGCTGGACCGGATCCGCACACAATTGCGCAGCGCCCTCGCCCGCCTGCTCGCCGACGGGGTCGCCCACGGCGACTGGCAACTCCCCGACCCGGCCGCCACAGCCCTGCGCCTCGACGCCCTGCGCGACGGCCTCGCCGGCCTTATCCTGGCAGGCGATCCGGCGATGAATGCGGACAAGGCGCGGCAACACCTGGAAGCGCTGTTTGCGATGGAGTGCGGTGTGGCGGGCGGTGGCTAGACGGCAGGGCCCCGGATGATCGCGCGGACCTGCTTCATCGTCATGAACATTCGGCCGGCCCGGCTGGCAAAATCCTGGAATCCGAAATCGCGATACCAGGAACAGCGACGGGTGAATGCGGCCTCGCCGCCATCGTCCATCACATCGAGAACCAGGGCAAAGCAGCCGGCCTCTTCGCTTATCCGGCTGGCCTTCTCGAACACGTGGTGCATCAGGATCGAGCCGATCCCCCGGCCTTGCGCAGACTGGCTGACAGCAACTTGTCCGAGGAACAGGATCGGCAATTCGCCATGAGCGGGCGTACCGCGCGGCTTATTGGGCAGCTCCGTCACGTCCATCATGCCCAGATTGATGGCGTGGTAGCCTAGGACCCCGTTATCGCCATCAGCGATGATGACATAGACCCGGGTCATGTCGTCGACCTGCTGCCGCTTCGCCGTCAGCTTGAGATAATTGTCCAGCCGCTCAACGCCGCATGAAAAACCGGCGCGGTCATGCCGCGCCGGGTCAAACTTTTCTATGCGCAGATCGACGCCGTCAGTCGGCATGCACGACGCGGCGGCGATAGGCTTTTGCAGCTTCCAGGGCCCGCGGCGTCGGCGGCAGATCTGCATCCAGCGCCGCGGCAAAACGTGCTGCGTCCTCCGCCGAAAGCACGTGGCGGGATTGCGCCTCGATCACGCGCGCGGCCTCATTCTCGATTGCAGCGCGCAGGAAGACCGACTTGTCGACACCCAGCGACGTCGCCGCACGCTCGATCATCTCGCCAAGCTGGTCGCCATGACGGATTTGCGTGGTGCGGGTCTGCTTTTCAGATGTGCGGCCGGGGCCGGTAAAATTGAGCATCGCAAGTCTCCTCACCGCAATGTAGTGCACGAAGCACTACAAATCAATGAAGCCCCTACTCCCACTCGATCGTCCCCGGCGGCTTGCTGGTCACGTCGTAGACCACCCGGTTCACACCGCGGCATTCATTGATGATGCGGGTGGCGACGCGGCCGTGAGAAATCGGTGCGTGTCACCTTTTTTTTCGGGTTGAATTTCCTGACGTGTCCCCCCTTCTCCCCGACCGGGGAGAAGGTGCCCGAAGGGCGGATGAGGGGCGCGCCACAAAGTGGCGCTTCAGGAACCCGGCACGAACCGAGCGTTCCGGGACGGACGACCGGACAGGTGGCAAGACCGGAAGAGTCCTTTCTGGCCGCTGCGTGGCCGCCCCTCATCCTTGATCCTTCTCCCCGGTCGGGGAGAAGGGGAGCACAACGATCCGTCGGCGCGCGCATTGCCCGGACAAGGGTGGAGTGCCCCCGTTTTTCCGCGCTGTCATCCCGGTCGTCAGAAATCGGTGCGTGTCACCGTTTTTTCCTGTCACCGTTTTTCCCCGCCGGCTTTGAGGCAGGACCGCGCTGGACATTCACCCGCGGTCAAATCGGCGCGTGTCACGGTTTTTACAAGCACAACCTTGAACCAGCTTCGTCCATACGATGGGCTCGCGACAACACATCAGTGACCGCCAATCGAATTGGAAGATAATGGCATTCCACGCCGAGAATGATACAAACACAGTTGGCGGGGTCTATTAATTTAAACACATACCCAATATTTCCTTGGATATCACGATAGTCTGCGACTATCGCGCCAGGCATCATCGGCCCAACTAAGTCTCTCAAAAGAAAATCGTCGAGTCGCTCGTCAAAATGCTCAATAACATTTCTCAAATTTCGATTTTTCAGAGGATTTTTGTCCACGATATTGAAAGCCGTGCGAAGCTTCATTGCTCGAGCTAAGGTCAACTCGCTTTTACTAGCAGGCCATAAAAATCTTGAGACAGAGGCAGCATGTGCCAAGGCCTCCTGCAAATGAGCCATAATGACATCGGCTTTCGCCTCATCATCAATCGACTTATCAAACTCGAAAAATGCTGACACTGACCTACCGGCAGCGTACTTCAATGCATCAATGTAAAATGCTTCAAGGTACGGGAGGATGCCTTGATTTTGTTGAGCCACGATAGCGGCTCGCCGCTTTCGTTCAGAAGCATCCATCACCCTACTCCCACTCAATCGTCCCCGGCGGCTTGGACGTGACGTCATAAACCACCCGGTTCACGCCGCGGCATTCATTGATGATGCGGGTGGCGACGCGGCCGAGGAAGTCGTGTTCGAACGGATAGTAGTCGGCGGTCATGCCGTCGACCGACGTCACCGCGCGCAGGGCCAGGACGTGGTCATAGGTGCGCTCATCGCCCATCACGCCGACCGTGCGCACCGGCAGCAGCACCGAGAAGGCCTGCCAGATCTTGTCGTAGAGGCCTTCCTTGCGGATCTCGTCGATATAGATCGCGTCGGCCTTGCGCAGGATGTCGGCCTTTTCCTTGGAGACGGCGCCGGGGATGCGGATCGCCAGACCCGGTCCCGGGAAGGGATGCCGGCCGACAAAGGCTTCCGGCAGGCCCAGCTCGCGGCCCAGCGCGCGCACCTCGTCCTTGAAGAGTTCGCGCAGCGGTTCGACCAGCTGCATGTTCATGCGTTCCGGCAGGCCGCCGACATTATGGTGCGACTTGATGGTGACCGAGGGGCCGCCATCGAAGCTGACGCTCTCGATCACGTCCGGATAGAGCGTGCCCTGGGCGAGGAAATCGGCGCCGCCGGCCTCTTTCGCCTTGGCCTCGAAGACGTCGATGAAGAGCTTGCCGATCGTCTTGCGTTTCTTTTCCGGATCGTCGATGCCGTCCAGCGCCTCGAGGAAGAGTTTCTCCTCGTCGGCATGGACGAGCGGGATGTTGTAGTGCTCGCGGAACAGGGTCACCACCTCGTCCGCCTCGCCCAGGCGCATCAGGCCGGTATCCACGAAGACGCAGGTCAGCTGGTCGCCGATGGCCTCGTGCAGCAGCACGGCCACGACCGAGCTGTCGACACCGCCGGAGAGGCCGCAGATCACCTTCTTGTCGCCGACCTGGGCGCGCACCTTGGCGATCGCCTCGTCCTTGAAGGACTTCATCGACCAGTCGCCGGTCAGGCCGGCAATCGTGTGGGTGAAATTGCGCAGCAGGGCGGCACCGCGCGGCGTGTGCACGACTTCCGGGTGGAATTGCACACCGTAGAAACGGCGCGCCTCGTCGGCGATGGCGGCAAACGGGGCATGACCCGATTTCGCAATCACCTTGAAGCCCGGCGGCAGGGCCGAGACCCGGTCGCCATGGCTCATCCAGACACGTTCCTCGTGACCGACCGGACCGAAGCCCTCGAACAGCGGGCTGTCCTCGATCAGGGTGATGTCGGCGCGGCCGAACTCGCGATCGTCCGAAGCTTCCACCGCCCCGCCCAGCTGGGCACACATGGTCTGCTCGCCATAGCAGATGCCCAGCACCGGCAAGCCCCGGGTGAAGACGCTGTCATCGGCGCGGGGCGAGTTGTCCCAATGCGTCGAGTGCGGCGAGCCGGACAGGATGATCGCCCGGGGGTCGAAATCGTCGATGAAGGCGGCGTCGGCGCGATTATAGGGGTGGACCTCGCAATAGACGCCACTCTCGCGCACGCGGCGGGCGATCAGCTGGGTCACCTGGCTGCCGAAATCGATGATCAGGAGTTTCTGGTGGTTCTGGTCGATAATATCGTCGGTCATGCGCGCACGGGCCTGCAGGCGCAGGCCTCCCGGAGGTCAAATTGTGAGGAAAGGGCCGAGTCGAGGTTCAGCATGCGGCCGGATAGCGCGTAACGGGCCAAATGGCTAGAGGGCACGGCCGCCCGATGTGCGGCGCAATACGGCATGGTGGCGCCTGAAGGCGATTATCCTTGATCCGGGCCGCTTTGGACCTCAGGTATAGACACGGATATCCACCACACAGGAGTGCTCCATGCGCCGGCTTCGCCATGCCTTTCTTCCCGCCGCCCTCGTCCTTGCAGCCTGCACCCAGCCGGCCGCCCAGGGAAATGACTGGCAGCTTGATGGCGAAACCTCCTCTGTCGGCTTTGTCTCCATCAAGTCCGGCGAAATTGCCGAGGCGCACGCCTTCACCAGCCTTGAAGGCTCTGTCCTGGAAGACGGCACAGCCGAACTCCTGATCGCGCTGGACAGCGTGGAAACCGGCATCGACATCCGCAATGAGCGCATGCGGGAGCATTTTTTCCAGACCGGCGAATATCCGCAGGCCCGGCTGACCGCCCAGATCGATCTGGCCGCCCTGACCAGCCTGGAACCGGGCCAGCGCACCACCCTGCCGCTGCAAGGCACGCTGGAACTGCATGGCGTCAGCCTGCCGGTCGAAACGGAGGTCACCGTGACCGATCTCAATGGCGAGCGGGTGCTGGTGGAAACCACACAGCCGGTTCTGCTCCACGCCGATGATTTCGGCCTGACCGGCGGTCTCGCCACGCTCCAGGACCTGGCCGGCCTGCCCTCGATCACGCCGGTCGTGCCGGTGACGGCCTCGCTGGTGTTCGAGCGGGAATAGCTTGTATTAAATCCCTGTAATACATTGAATTAGTTTAACTTCAGGGACAGCTGCGCGTCATCGTAGACACCCCACTCTCGTCACAGCGAGGGATGCGGCGCGATGCAGTACGCAGTTGGGAAATCTCCGATTTTCATCGGTGGCGCGCCGCGCTCCGGCACCACGCTCTTGCGCGCCATCGTCAATGCCAGCCGCAATATCGTCTGCGGTCCGGAAATGCGGGTCATCCCGGCGCTCTGCCATCTGGCCGAGCAGATCGAGACCTCCCATCTCGACGTGCTTTCAGCCGATTATGGCCTCGACGCAGACGCGCTGAACGCCCGCTTCGCACAGACGATCGACACCCTTCTATCCCCCCTGCATTCGCGCACCGGTGCCCGCGTGGCCGAGAAGACGCCAGCCAACATCCTGCACTTCAGCCAATTGCGCCGTCTCTTCCCAGAAAGCCCGCTGATCGGGATTGTGCGCGACGGACGCGATGTCGTGGCCTCGCTTCTCTCGATGGACTGGCGCGACAATCAGGGCCGCCCGATGGCGATCACGCAGGACGCCGGCGCCGCCGCCGAACTCTGGGTTCGCAGTGTCGAATCCGGCGCCCGGATGCATGACGATCCGAATTATCTGGAACTGCGTTACGAACATCTGGCGACCGATCCGGAGCGCGAAATCGGACGGCTGTTCGACAAGCTGGGCGAAAACGATGCCGCCAAGGCTCGTGCCCTTGATCATGCCCGCCATTTCGACCGCACGGCCGGCCAGTCGGAATCCAGCGCCGAACGCGTCGCCCAGCCGATCGACGCCTCGGCAATCGGCCGCTGGCAGCGCGATCTCGACAACCGCCAGCTGGCACAGATCGACGCCGTTGCCGGCCACGTCCTGCGCGCGCTCGGCTATGCCTGAGCCGGCAGACCCCGCCCCCGGCGACGGTCAACGCCTGGTCTTTGCCGGCGGCTGCCCGCGTTCCGGCCTCACCCTGCTGCGCCGGCTCGTTGAACCTCACAGCCGTATTCATTGCGGGCCTGACACCGGTCTTCCGCCCGCTATCGCCATGCAGTGGCAGGCGTTTGCCAGCCAGCTGGGCGATCTGCACGCGCGCGATTTCGACCTCCAGGCCGAAGACATGCGCCATGCCATGGCGGAACTGCTGACGGGTCTGTTCGAGGTGCCGCTGGCGGCCGATCCGCGCCGCGTCCTGATCGAGAAGACCTCGCTCAACATCGCCGCGTTCGAACAGCTCGGGCGCCTGCTGCCGCAGGCGAAGTTCATCCATGTCGTGCGCGACGGGCGCGATGTGGCCGCATCGCTGCTCGCGCGCGACTGGCGCGATGCCGACGGCCAGACCTATCCGCATGTCAGCCGGCCCGATGCCGCACTGAAATACTGGTTCGACCTCACAAGCATCGGCCTGCGCGCCGAACAGGCCCTTGCCGGCCGGATCCACCGGGTGCGCTATGAGGATCTGGTCAAACGCCCCAAGGCCACGCTGACGGCGCTGACAGCCTTCCTGGGCCTGGGCTACGAGCCCGCCATGCTTCACTTCGCCGGCCGGCCTGTGGAGCTGAAAGGGCTGGAGCGCGACAGCCTGCCCCTGATCAATTCAGCCCTGACCCAGCGCCGCATCGGTGCCGGCGCGGCGCTCGACGCGCAGGTCTCGCCGGACATCCGGGCCCGGCTGGACGCGCTGGGCTATACGGCGGCTCCGGGACGCCGCCGCAAGGTGCGCAGCTAGGCCACCCGCTCCATCACGCAGATGTAGAAGCCGTCGGTATCCGTCCGGCCGGGCGAGAGCTGGATCGCGCCGTGTTCGCCGACGCAGGGCTCCAGCATTGCGCGGGCGCCTTCGACGAGGTGGCCGCTGGCTTCGATGACATCCAGCGCCGGGACCGGTTTGAACGCATCGGTGCGATCGAGGAAGGCAGCGACCCGGTCACGATTCTCCTCGGGCAGGACCGAACAGGTGACATAGACCAGACGGCCGCCGGGCTTCACATAGCGCCGGGCGCGCTCCAGCACCGTGTCCTGCTCGGCCATGCGCTTCTCCAGCGCCGCGGGCTTGAGACGCCATTTCGCATCGGGCCGCCGGCGCCAGGTGCCGGTTCCGGTACAAGGCGCATCGCAGAACACGACATCCATTTTCTCAACAAACTCGGACAAAGCCTTGTCTTCATTGCCGTCATGGACCTGCACATTGCGCGACCCGGCCCGCTTCAGGCGCGGCCAGATGGCCCGCAGCCGGCGCCAGTCCAGATCCCAGGCATGAACCTGTCCGGTATTCATCAAAAGCGCTGACAGGGCGAGCGTCTTGCCGCCTGCACCGGCGCAATAGTCCAGGATCTGCTGGCCTGGCTGGGCGCCCGCGGCCAGCGCCGCCAGCTGCGATCCGGCATCCTGCACCTCGACCCAGCCCTTGCCATAAGCGGGAATGCTCTCGGCGGCGGCCGCCTTGCCACGCGGATCGCGCTGGGCAATCCGAATACCCGAGCGCACCAAAGGGGTATTTTCGGCCGCTTTGAGTTTCGACGATACTTCCTTGAAAGCCTTGTCGAAATCAGCTTTCAGTTCATTCACTCTCAGATCGACCGGGGCGCGGGACGAGAGGGCATGCCCCTCCTCGGCCGCCGCATCGCCGAAGGCGCGCAGCAGGCTCTCTTCCAGCCATTCGGGCACATCGGCCCGCACGTGGAGCGGAGCATCGGAAATATCGCGGACAAGGCCGGCCCGTTCCGCTTCGCTCAGCGGTTCCGGCGCGTGCTCGTCGCCCTCGAACAGGGCGTCGATCTCGTCAGCGGACAATCCCCAGATACGGCCGACCGTCCCCAGGGCCAGCGCCCGCGCCGAACCCTCTCCCATCGCATGGGTGATCGATGCCTGGTGCCGCAGCGCGTCGAGCACGAGGCCCGCAATCCAGGCCCGGTCGCCGGATCCGGCAAAGCGGTGCGCCTTGCCCCAATCGCGCACGGCGTCCTTCACTGGCTGGTGCTGACGCGTCAGCGTGTCGAGGATTTCAATGGCCGCAGCGATACGGGCGCCGTCTCTCATGGGGTGCGATCCTGTGCATCTGACGTTCCGGCATAGCGGGGAAGCCGGCCGGCGCAAAGCGCCGGATCAAAAAGGGCGCCTTCCGTAGCGCAAGCGAAAGAAGGCGAATAGTGCCTGCCACACAGATACCGCCGCGCTATCGCGCAGCGGCCCCTCCACCACGCCGTTGGCGCGGTCCCCCTCCCCGCGAGGCGGGGAGGAAATTATTTCGGCCGGGCACCGCCATGGGTGGCGGCGAGCTGGCGGCAGATCGTCTTGGGATCGGTGAAGATGCGAAGGCCGTTCACCACGGCCTCCGGCTCTTCGTGCGCCACCGTGTCCCCTGCGAGGATCAGGGTCGGCGCGTTCTGATGGTCGGCATCCAGCAGCGCGACGATCTCGGCCCGCGGCCGGGCATAGTCGACACGCACCAGGGTGATGGCATCCACCCAGTGCGGATTGACCGCGAGCGCGCCCTCCATCGTGCAGCAATCGGCACACAGCCAGGGACCGCCATCGGCGTCATCCCACTGGCCGGTCAGCAGGAAGAGCACATCTTTGGACAGATCGAGCGGCGGCTGGTCCTGCATCATCGGGTCAGCACCTCAATGGCCATGAAGACCCAGAAGGCGGCCAGCACGAGCACGCTTGCCAGGAAGGCTGCGAAGCGGTGCAGCATGTGATTGGTGGTGATGTGGATCGCGACATGCACGATGCGCAGCCCGACCCAGATCCAGGCCAGGGTGAGCAGGAGATCTCCGGCAACGCCGAACACGCCTGCGAACAGCACGCCGGCATAGAAGAGGATCGGTGTTTCCAGCTGGTTCTGATAGGCGTTGGAAACTTGCATCGACCGTTTCGGCCACGCCTTCTGCCCCAGCGCCACCTCGGACACCTTCACCTCGCCCCGCCGGATTGCAGCGGTCCGGGTCAGCCCGGTCGCAATCACCAGCGCGAAGGTCAGCGCCACCTGCACCAGGACCGGATAGAGAAAAGCCGTGTTCATTGCATCACTCCCCTTTTGCAGCCGCTCGTCCGGCGGCCCTGCGCGACCCTAGGCAGGCTTTCCGGCGAACGACAGCCATCCGCGATGGATGGCTGCCATACACCGGTTTTGGCAGCACCGCAGCCTAGCTCGTGGTCGGGTAGTTCGGTGCTTCGCGCGTGATCTTCACGTCGTGCACATGGCTTTCGCGCAGGCCCGCATTCGTAATGCGCACGAATTGCGCGCGATTGTGCAGATCGGCAATCGTGCGCGAACCGGTATAGCCCATGGCCGCCCGCAGACCGCCCACCATCTGGTGCAGGATCGGACCGACCGGTCCCTTGTAGGGCACCTGGCCCTCGATCCCTTCGGGCACCAGCTTCATGCGCTCGGTATCCTTCTGGAAGTAACGGTCGGCAGAGCCTGCCGCCATCGCCCCCAGCGACCCCATGCCGCGATAGGATTTGTAGGACCGGCCCTGGTAGAGGAAGACCTCGCCCGGCGCTTCTTCCGTGCCGGCCAGCAGCGAACCGATCATCACGCAGTGCGCGCCGGCCGCGATGGCCTTGGCCATGTCGCCGGAGAATTTGATCCCGCCATCGGCGATGATGCAGGCATCGGAGCCTTCCGCGGCGCGGCGGGCATCCATGATCGCCGTCAGCTGCGGCACGCCGACACCGGCGACCACGCGCGTCGTGCAGATCGAGCCCGGCCCGATCCCCACCTTCACACAGTCCGCACCGGCATCGATCAGCGCCCTGGCGCCGTCATAGGTCGCCACATTGCCGGCGACCACGCGGGCGGCATTCGACGCCTTCTTCACCCGGGTGACCTGGTCGAGCACCGATTTGCTCTGGCCGTGGGCGGTGTCGATCACCACCACGTCCACGCCGGCGTCCATCAGGGCCTCGGCGCGCTCGAAACCGCTGTCGCCGACCGTGGTGGCCGCCGCGCAGCGCAGACGCCCCTGGGCGTCCTTGGCGGCCATCGGGAAGGCCTGGGCCTTTTCCATATCCTTGACCGTGATCAGGCCGATACAGCGATCCTGGTCGTCGACCACCAGCAGGCGTTCGATCCGGTGCTTGTGCAGCTTGGCACGCGCCTCGTCCTGGGAGGCGCCCTCACGCACCGTCACCACATCGCGCGTCATCAGATTGCCGACCTTCTCGTTGGGGTCGTCGGCAAAGCGCACATCGCGGTTGGTGATGATGCCCACCAGCTTGCCCGGCAGGCCGTCGCCATTGCCTTCCACGACGGGAATGCCGGAAATCCGGTGCTGGGCGATCAGGGCGCGCAGATCGGCGAGCGTTGCATCCGGCGAGATCGTCACCGGATTGACCACCATGCCGCTCTCGAACCGCTTCACCCGGCGGACCTCTTCGGCCTGCTCGGCAATGGTGAGATTGCGGTGGATCACCGCCAGGCCGCCGGCCTGGGCCATGGCGATCGCCATGCCGCTTTCGGACACGGTGTCCATGGCGGCGGCCATCACGGGAATGTTCAGTCCGACATCGCTGGCGATGCGGGTGGACACATTGGCGTCGGCGGGGAGAACTTCGGACGGGCCGGGCTGCAAGAGCACGTCGTCGAAGGTGAGACCTTCGCGAATCTCCATGGGAGACTCCTTTCTGCTGCTTGCGGCGCGGCTTTAGTCCGGATTCGACAGAGTGGCAAGGGGGCGGGGTGCGACATCGCGGAATTGTCGCATTTGGCGCGACCGGCACCCGGCAGGGATCTGCCGCTTATTGCCGCCGGGCCCCGCATTGGCATATATTGCCATACCGGCAAAGGAGCGCCTCATGCCCACACGCAATGTCGTTCTGACCGAAGCCCAGTCCGGCCTGATTGACCGGCTGGTGGCATCAGGACGCTTCCAGAATGCCTCGGAAGCCATGCGGGCCGGCCTTCGGCTTCTGGAAACCGAGGAAGCGGAACTCGCCCTGCTGCGTGACCGGCTCCAAACCGGCATCGATCAGGCCCGGACCGGCGAGCTCGCCGCCGGCAGCGGCGAAGATGCCGTACGCCGGGCTTTCGCACAGGCCCGGGCAAGCAAGGATTGACCCGCAAGCGGGGATAACCCCGATCTTATCCCCGCCCTGCAAAGACCGCGCATAATCACCCCACGGTCCGCTGCCGCCGGTGCACAGGCAAGGCGGAGCGGGTGGCGCTGAGGCGGGCACGATCGGCCGGCTTCTTAATCGGCTTCACCGGGTTGCAGACGATCCTGCGGGACTTCTCGTACCCATATTAGATACCGGATACCCCGATGGGTCGTCTGCAATGCCCGCCCTCCGGCGCTGACACGCCCGGAGATGTTTTCGTACGCCCGTGAGAGATACCCCGATATCCCCAAGTAAATTGAGGACTTCCAGACACCAAATATCAACATGCCGCTGCGACAAACCGCCCCATAGCGCGACCAAAATAAGAAAGTTGGGGTTGGTCATGCGGGTGATTACCTGTCTGTTCACGGAACATAATCTCTGGCTGGTGCTGCTGGCGGCTGCGATGTGTGTCATCGGCTCCTTCGCCACGCTGCGGCTGGGCCGCCGGGCTGCGGCCAGCGAAGCCACGCCGGAGCGTCTGGGCTGGCAGTTCCTGACGGCCGTCTGCGCCGGCTCCTCGATCTGGACCACCCATTTCATCGCCATGCTGGGCTATCAACCCGGCGTCCCCGTGAGCTTCGACGCCGCCCTGACCGTCGTCTCGATGATCATCGCCATTGCCGGGACGGGCATCGGCATCCTGCTGTCGACCGCTCCGCTGGGCCGGCTGGCCAACCCGCTGGGCGGTGCCGTGTTCGGCCTGGCCATCGCAGCGATGCATTTCACCGGCATGTTCGCCTATCGCGTCGACGGGCTGGTCTCCTGGGACCAGGCCTACATCACCGCCGCCATCATCCTGTCGGTGACGCTGACCGCCCTCGCCTTCATGGGCGTCAAGCGCTGGACCACAGGCGCGATGTCCTACGCACCGGCCGGCATTCTCGTGCTGGCCATCGTTGCGCTTCACTTCACCGGCATGGCCGCCTTCGAAGTCACCCCTCTGGCGGGGATCGAGCACGGCGCCGACAGCGCGGCCTTCCGCGCCATGGCGCTGTCGATCGCGGTTGCCGGCCTGGTGATCGTCGGCACCGGCATGTCGAGCTATCTGATCGACACCCGCGTGCGCGAAAGCTCCGACGAACGCCTGCGTCACATGGCGCTGCACGATCCGCTGACCGGCCTGCCCAACCGCACCAGCTTCAATACCTGCCTCGATGCCTGGCTGGCCGAGGCCGAGGATGGCGGCGTGGCGGTGATCGGGATCGATCTCAATCGCTTCAAGGAAATCAACGATGTCTGGGGCCATGAGGCCGGCGATGCCGTGCTGTGCACCCTGGCCAATCGCCTGAAGAACTTTGTCGGCCGCACACATTTCGCGGCCCGCCTGGGCGGTGATGAATTCAGCGTGATCCTGCGAACGGACTCGCGCATCGGCCTGCAGGAACGGGTCGAGGCGATCGAGAGCCTGTTCAACGATCCCGTCGTGTTCGGCGAATACAAGTCGGCGACCGGCGCCAGCCTGGGCATTGCCGTCTATCCCCACGACGGGAACGATCGCGACACGCTGGTGCGCAATGCCGACCTGGCGATGTACAAGGCCAAGGTCGATCCGCTGCAGGATGTGTGTTTCTACGATACCGGCCTGGGCGAAGCCGTGCGCGAACGCCGGGCCCTGGCGAGCGATCTGCGCGAGGCCATCGAGACCGACCAGCTGCAGCTGCACTACCAGGTCCAGACCGCGATCGGCACCGGCGATATCCGCGGCTATGAGGCGCTGCTGCGCTGGACCCATCCGACGCGCGGACGCATCGGTCCGGACGATTTCATTCCGCTGGCCGAGGCCAACGGCCTGATCCTGCCGCTGGGCGAATGGGTGCTGCGCCGCGCCTGCGAGGAGGCCATGCGCTGGTCCGAACCGCACAAGATCGCGGTCAATCTCTCCGCCGTGCAGCTGACGCATACCGGCCTGCCACAGCAGATCCACCAGATCCTGATGGAAACCGGCCTGCCGCCGGCCCGCCTCGAGATCGAGCTGACCGAGACCGCCGTCATCAAGGACCGCGTGCAATCCCTGCACATCATGCGGCAGATCAAGGCGCTGGGCGTCTCCGTCGCGCTCGACGATTTCGGAACGGGTTACTCCTCGCTGGATATCCTGCGCACCTTCCCCTTCGACAAGATCAAGCTGGACAAGTCCTTCACCGAGGAACTCGAGCACGATCACCGCTCGCTCGCCGTGGTGCGCGCCATCCTCGCGCTGGCCAAGAGCCTGGGCATTCCGGTGCTCGCCGAAGGCATCGAGACCGTGCAACAGCTCGACCTCCTGCGCAGCGAAGCCTGCGACGAAGGCCAGGGCTATTATCTCGGCCGCCCGGCCCCGATGGACGTGGTCAGCAATCCCGGCAGCACGGCTTCGACGGCGGACCGGGACGACGCCGTGGCGTAGCGCAGCGGCAAGGCCGGACCGTCAGGCCTTTCGGCCCCGGAATCCCGTCGCGATGACGAAGGTCTCGGCGCTCTCGGAGCGGCTGGCGTCGGGTTTGAAGTGGCGGACCTTGTCGAAATTGGCTTTCAACAGGTCGAGCAATTCGCCCTCGGCGCCGCCCTGGAAGACCTTGGCGACGAAAAAGCCGCCGGGCTTGAGGGTTTCCAGCGCGAACTGGGCTGCCAGCTCCACCAGCGCCACAATGCGCAGGTGATCGGTCTTCTTGTGGCCGGTCGTCCAGGGCGCCAGATCCGAGATCACCGCATCGGCCGGCCCGCCCATTTCGGCTTTCACCAGATCCGGTGCGTCGTCGGCCGAGAAATCGTGCTGCAGCAGGGTGGCACCGGGGATGGGCTCGATCTCCAGCAGGTCGATCCCGACGACTTCGGCCGCATCCTTCTTCAGCGCCACCTGCACCCAGCCGCCCGGCGCCGAGCCGAGATCGACGATCCGCATGCCCGGGCGGAACAGGTGGAAGCGCTCGTCCAGCTGGATCAGCTTGTAGGCCGCGCGCGAGCGATAACCCTCCATCTGGGCCTTTTTTACATAGGGATCGTTCAGCTGGCGCTGCAGCCAGCGGGTGGAGGAGGATTTGCGGCCGCGCGCCGTCTTGACGCGCTCGAACATCTGCTTGGCCGCCCGGGCATCCCCGCCCTTTGTGACGGGCCCGGACCGGCGCCGGCGGCGGCCGCCGCTCTCACCCTCGCCTTCGGGCTTTTCGCTGTCGTCGTCGCTCATTCTTCGCCACCCGTCTCGTCGCTGCTGCTGCGGCGCTTGCGGCGGCGCTTGCGCGACTTGCGCATCAGGTTCAGCAGCATGCCTTCGCGCAGCCCCCGGTCGCCGACGCGCAGCCGGTCCGCCGGCCAAGCCTCTGCCACCGCCTCGTAGATCGCACAGCCCGCGAGCACAAGCTCGGCGCGGTCCGAACCGATGGTCGGTTCCAGCGCCCGGCCCGCCACATCCAGATTGCGCAGGCGCGCGCAGGCGGCCAGCGCGTCCTCGCCCGACATCCACAGCCCGTCCACGCGCGAACGGTCATAGCGCGGCAGGCGCAGGTGCACGCCGGCCATCGAGGTCACCGTGCCGGACGTGCCGACCAGATGCCCCCGCCCTTCGCTGAACAGCGGCCGCATCGCGCGGGCGCCGCGCGGGGTCTTCATCAGCCCCGCCGCATAGGCCTTCATCTCATTATACCAAGCCTCGCGGTCCTCGCGCTCGGGAAAGCGTTCGGACAGGGTGACAACGCCCACCGGCGTGGAGGTCCAGGACTTCATCGGCGGACGCCCGCCGCTTTCCGGGCCGCCGCGCTTGCGCCACTCGGCCAGATCCACCCAGGAAAGCTCCGTCGAGCCGCCGCCGATATCGATCACCAGCGCGGCATCCTTTTCCGGATCCAGCAGGTCGACACAGCCATGCACGGCCAGGCGCGCCTCTTCCTCAGGCGAGATCAGGTCGAATTCCAGCCCAGTCTCCGTGCGCACGCGCTCGAGGAAAGCCTCGCCATTGCCGGCCATGCGGCAAGCCTGGGTGGCGATGGAGCGGTAGCGGATGGATTTGTGACGGCGGATCTTGGAAGCGCAGATCTTCAGCGCCTCGACCGCCCGGTCCATCGCATCGTCGGAAAGATTGCCCTCGGCGGCGACGCCTTCGCCCAGCCGCACGACGCGCGAAAAGGCGTCGATGACCTGGAAGCCGCTGCCCGTGCGGTGTGCCAGCAGCATGCGGCAGTTATTCGTACCCAGATCGATCGCGCCGTACACCGGAGACGGCGCGCGTTTGCGCCGGTTCCGTTTGCGTCCGGCGGCGACCTTCCCCGGTTCCCCGGGTGATGGCTCCGCCATGATAGTCCTCTCGCCGCCCGGCGCGCCTGGGTCCCGGAGCGGGAGCACGAACCCGCAAGGGTCCGCCGGCGCGACACGAATCGGCCTGATACCGTTTCGAAACCAGAATACTCTCCCTGCCCCGGCCTGCAAGGATGCGTGACGGATGGCCCGTGTTTTCGTAGCTTATTGCCGGAAACACCCCATATAGAGGGGTATGAACACTTTAATGGACGCGAGTCAGAGTACGCCCATGATCATTCGCCACGCCCGTTTCGGCCTCGGCGATGTGGTTCGGCACCGCCTTTTCCCCTTCCGGGGCGTGGTGGTGGATGTCGATCCGGAATTCGCCAACACCGAGGAATGGTACCAGTCCATCCCGGAGGATATCCGTCCGTCCAAGGACCAGCCTTTCTACCATCTGCTGGCCGAGAACGAGGAAAGCTATTACGGCGCCTATGTCTCGGAAGGAAACCTGATCCCGGACGCCGAGAACGGCCCGGTCAGCCACCCGCAGGTGCCGGACGCCTTCGAAGGCTTCGATGGCGAACGCTACACCCTGCGCGCCGGACCGGAGAGCGCGCACTAGGATGCGTCAACCGCGTTGTCATCCCGGCCGAATAGCCCGCGCAGGCGGGCTGGAGCGCCGGGACCCATAAACGCCGGCGTCGGCCGGAAACAAGCTGGATAGCGCGAACAAATGGGTGGGGACCGGGATTATGGGTCCCGGACCTGCGCCCCGCCTGCGCGGGGCATCCATCCGGGATGACAGATCAGCTTTTCTTCGCCGGGATGACAGTGGGCCGCATCGTCGCCCCGCCTCAGCCCGCGTCATACCCCGCCTGCAATTCGCGCTTCAGCACCTTGCCGATGGCGCTGCGGGGGAGTTCGTCGATGATGCGCAGATCGGCGAGGCGCTGCATCTTGCCCAGCTTCGCATTGGCCCAGGCCAGGAGTTCGTCCGCGCTGGCCGCGTCCGGTGCCGACAGGCACACGAAGGCCACCGGCGTCTCGCCCCAGTCCTTCGAAGGCACACCCACGACGGACGCGTCGGCGACGGCGGCGTGCTCCAGCAGCACGGCTTCCAGGTCCGCCGGATAGATATTCATGCCGCCGGAGATGATCATGTCCTTGGCGCGGCCGGCGATGGTGAAGAATCCGTCGGCATCCATCTTCGCCAGATCGCCCGTGCGGATGAAGCGCTCGCCCTGCGGCGATATCCATTCCGCCTCGCGCGTCTTGTCCGGCCGGCCGTGATAGCCGGTCATCATCGAGCCCGAGCGGCCGACAACCTCGCCCACCTCGCCCGGCGGCAATTCGCGCCCGTCCGGTCCGATGACGCGGATATCGTGACCGGGCATCGCCTTGCCCACTGTGTGCAGCTTGTCCGGATGCTCGTGGGCAACAAGGGCGCATGAACCGCCGCCCTCGGTCATGCCGTAGAACTCGATCAGACCGCCCGGCCAGCGGCGCAGCACCTCGGCCTTCAGCTCGGCGGAGAAGGGCGCAGAGGTGCAGTATTTCAGGCGGAAGGCCGACAGATCGAAGGCGTCGAAATCCTCGACCGCCAGGATGCGCTGATACTGCACGGGCACCAGCATGGCATGGGTCGCCCGGTGCTGCTGGGCCAGTTCCAGAAAGCCGCGCGCGTCGAATTTCGGCATCAGCACGACCGTGCCGCCGCCGGCCAGGGCCGGCAGGAAGGCGACCAGCGTGGTGTTGGAATAAAGCGGCGTCGATACCAGCCCCACCGCATCGGGACCGAACCCCGGCGGATCGGTCAGCTGGTTGTGCGGCCAGCGCATGCGGTGGGATTGCACGATGCCCTTGGGCGTGCCGGTCGTGCCCGAGGAATAGATGATGTTGAAAGCCATCTCCGGCGTGATCTCGACCGGATCCGGCCGGGCGCCCTGCGGCGCCATCCAGCCGTCCAGCGGTTTGCCCCGCGCGCCCTCTGTCAGCGCGATGAAGTCCGCTCCGATCCCGTCCGCGACCGGTGCCAGATGCGCCGAGACGCTTGCATCGGTGAAGATATGGCTCGCCCCGCAATCGGCGATCATGCCGGCAAGCTGTTCGGCCGTGGCCGAGGGCGAGAGCGGCGCGACGGCCGCGCCGGTGCGCAGTGTGGCAATGAAGACGGCGACATAGTCGATCGAGGCCGCCGCACAGATCGCCACGGCACCGCCCGGCTTCACCCCGTCACGCTGCAGCGCCGCCGCAATCCGGTCGGCCCGCGCATCCAGGTCGCGATAGGAAAGACCCGCCTCGCCGCAGATTACCGCGGTTTTTTCAGGATTGGCCGCCACCTGCAGGGCGAACAGCCCGGTGAAGGTGCCGAAAGCCTGCTGCACATAATCCCGGATCGCACTCACCGCATCTCTCCCGCCATGGATTTAAAGACAGGGTATGTCTGCCCCGCCACATATTCATGCGGAAAGGTTAGCCTTGCGATCTACGGTATGGAAGAAGCGCGGTGCAGCACGCACAACACGCCATCGCTTCATCTGTCATCCCGGCCGGATAGCCCGCGCAGGCGGGCTGCAGGGCCGGGACCCAAACGCGCCGATGTCGGCCGGAAGCAGACTTCATCGCCGAGACAGCTGGAAAGCACCGGGATTATGGGTCCCGGACTTCCGCCCGGCCCGGGGCCGGGCATCCATCCGGGATGACAGCGGGATTTGCAGCCCCTACGCCTTCACCACTTCCTGTTCGATGGCGCCGAAGATGGAGTGGCCGGTCTTGTCTTTCATCTCGATGCGCACCGTGTCGCCGTAATTCATGAAGGGAGTTTTCGGTTCGCCGCTCTCGATGGTCTCGATCATGCGGATCTCGGCGATGCAGGAATAACCCACGCCGCCTTCGGAAATCGGCTTGCCGGGACCGTCATCCAGCTTGTTGGACACTGTGCCCGAGCCGACAATCGTGCCGGCGGTGACCGGGCGCGTCTTGGCCAGATGGGCGATCAGCTGCGGGAAGTCGAACGTCATGTCGACGCCGCACTCGGCCTTGCCGAAGGGCTCGCCATTGTACTTCACCAGCAGCGGCAGGTGCAGCTTCCTGCCGTCCCAGGCCTCGCCCAGCTCGTCCGGTGTCACGGCGACCGGCGAGAAGGCGCTGGGCGGCTTGGACTGGAAGAAGCCGAACCCCTTGCCCAGCTCGGCCGGGATCAGGCCGCGCAGCGAGACGTCGTTGACCAGCATGACCAGGCGGATCGCCTTTCCGGCCTCCTCGACCGAGCAGCCCATCGGCGCATCGCCGGTGATCACCGCGATCTCGCCTTCCATGTCGCAGCCCCAGGCCGTGTCGCCCAGCGGGATATCGCCGCGCGGCGCCAGGAAGGCGTCGGACCCGCCCTGATACATCAGCGGATCGGTCCAGAAGCTGGCCGGCATTTCCGCCCCGCGCGCCTTGCGCACGAGTTCGACGTGATTGACGTAGGCCGAGCCGTCGGCCCACTGGAACGCCCGCGGCAGCGGCGACAGGGCCTCGCGCTCGTGGAAGCGTTCGCGCGGGATGGTCTCGCGCTCCAGCTCGTCGGACAGCGTGCGCAGCTCGCCCTCGCATCGCTCCCAGTCGTCCAGGGCCGCCTGCAGGGTCGGCGCGATGCGGGTCGCATCGGCGCACCAGGCCAGATCCTTCGAGACGACGACCAGACGGCCGTCCCGGCTGTCCGACTTGAGCGTTGCGAGTTTCATGATCGGTCTTTCCTTCGGTTTCGTGGATACCGGCCGCCCCTCTGCGGGAACGGTCCGGCGCTAGACCAGCGCGCCGGGCAGACGCCCGTCGCGCGGGGATTGCGGAAATACGCCGTAGCTCCAATCGACGATGGCGTCGAGCTCCGGCCCCAATTGTCCGGCGATCCGGTCGGCCTCGGCGCGGCGGCGGTCCGGACCATGCGCCTGCCCCGTATCCTTGGCATCGCGGGTGAAGAGCGGCCCGGAGGCGGTGGCGGCGATATGGTCGGCCCCCAGTTCCAGCCCGAAAAACGCGTCGACAGCCGTCAGCCCCTGTTCCGGCGCGGCGACGAAGGCATCGCCGTCGAGCCAGGCGAAACGGTCTGCGCCGCCGTGGGCGCGTGCTTCCAGCATGGCCGCGATCTGCATCTGCCAGACGAGGGCGGCGATCTGCAGGTCGGACATCTGCATCAGCTGGCGCGGGTCGGTGCGCGCGATCGGATGCCCGTCCATCGCAAAGATCGTGAACAGCCGCCGCGCAAAGGCCCGTCCCGCCTCGCCCTTCTTGGCGATGGAGATCAGGAAGGCGCGCAGCTGGGAGGTCAGGAAGAGATGCCGGCTGTCCGGGAAGAGGCGCGCCACATCGCCGATCAGGTTGTTGACCGTATTGGTCGGCTTGATCGTGACATGGGCCTCGCCGGCGAAGGGCTGGCTCAGCGCGCCGATAACGGGTTTCAGCCAGCTGTCGGACACCGCCCGTCCCTCGCGCCGCTTGATATTGGCGACCTCCATCAGGGCCGCCGGCTCCTTCAGGCTCAGATTGACCCCCGGCCGGTCGAGACAGCGCGCCAGCAGGGTCGAGCAGCAAAAGGCGGTATGCCAGATGAAGACCGGCGCGGCCGGCGCGTCCGGCTGCGGCAGCTCGCTCAGCGACACCCCCCGGGTGCGGCAGCCGGTACGGTCCCAGCGCTCGTCCAGGAAGGCCGTATCGGCGAGACTGTCACGCGTGACCTGGCACAGGCGCACCGCCCGGTTCTGCGCATCCAGCGCATCGGGGAACCACAGCGCGTCTGGCATGGCCGTATCCGTCAAATCCCGCTCCGCCTGCTTGTGTCAGATGTTTCCGAACGTGCCGTCTTCGCCCAGCCATTCTAGGACGCCGTCATGGATGGAGAAGCGCGCACCATGCAGTTCCAGCCCGCGTTCTGCGATCGCCTCGCGCACGAAGGGGAATTGCTTCAGGCGCTCCAGGGAATGGCGGATCGAGACCAGCTCCAGCGTGTCGGCAATGTCGGCCAGCGGCGCATCGCCCAGCTCGCCGGTCACCTCGGCCCGCGCCGGTTCCATCGTGCTCAGCCAGGGGCCCAGATAGGTGTTCGGCAGGCCGTCCAGCCCGTTGGCGCAAGCCTTCACGCCGCCGCAATCGCCATGCCCCATGACCAGCACGCCCTTGACCTTGAGCACTTTCACCGCGAATTCCAGCGCCGCCGAGACGCCGTGCAGGCCGCCGCCCTCTTCCGCCGGCGGCACCAGGTTGGCGACATTGCGCACCACGAACAGCTCGCCCGGCGCGGCATCGAAAATCGCCGCCGGATCGACCCGGCTGTCCGAACAGGCGATCACCAGCGTGTGCGGCGTCTGCCCGTCGGCAAGCTCGGCATAATGCGCCCGCTCGACCCGGAAACGGCCATCCTTGAAGCGGCGATATCCTGAAATCAGGGTCTCTGGCGGCTGAAACGACATGAACACCTCCGGCGATGCCTGGGCCCCTCAACGAGCATCTTTGCCAGCGTTTCTAGTTGCAATCGCAATCGACGGGAACCCGCAGCCGCAGGCAAAAAAGGCCGGCCCCGCGAACGGGACCGGCCTCCAGTGTCGTGCATTTCGCCTTGGCAGTCTGGGAGGATTACCCGGCAGTCGTGCACTGAGCCATGGCCAGATTGGCCTCGACCTCGTCCTCGCCGGACGAGGCCGCATTCGCCGCCTGGAACGCCTCGACAGCGGCCGCACGGTCGCCGGACAGCCACAGGGCCACGCCGCGATTATTCATCGCGCGCCAGGCGTCGTCGCGCATCTCGAGGGCCGCATCGCAGGCGGCGATCGCCAGCTCGTACTCGCCGGTGGCGGCATAGGCGGCGCACAGATTGGTGTGGGCGGCCACCTTGTGACCCGGCGCACCGGAACCGGCGACCACTTCCTCGCCGAAATGGATGGCTTCCGGCCACTCGCCGCGGCTCACCGCATTGTACTGCGCGCGGATCACGCCGTTGGCGGTGCGGTGGGCGGCAAATTGCGGTTCGGCATCGCAGGACTGAGCCAGGGCCGCAGACGAAGAGACGGCCGCCAGGGCCGCCGCGAGAAACACAGAGCGCATGGTCACTCCCTCAACAAGCGCGACCCTTCGGGGGTGTCCGTCAGGGACAGAACGGGCTCCGATCCGTTCTCCAGGCCGCGCGACCATTCAAGATTGGCAGACAGCGCGGCTCCGCTCGGAAGCTGCGCCGTCCAGGTAAACAGTGTTCAGATTTAGAACTAAGTTATGCGAATGGAATTGACGAATTCAGGATTGCCGGAATACATAATCGTATGGATGACTGGTCCGATTATCTTGTCTGCCTGGCGATTTCCGAGGCCGGCAGCCTGACCGCCGCGGCGTATCAGCTGGGCGTCAGCCAACCCACCGTGACCCGGCGCCTGCAGGCGCTGGAACGCCGATTCGGCGAACCCGTTTTCGAACGCGAAAACGGCCAGTCGCGACTCACCCCGCTCGGTCAGAAGGTTATCGCACATGCCAAACGCATGCGCGACGAGGCGTCGGCTATCGAACGCGCCGTGATCGCCCAGGACCAGTCCCTGTCGGGCCTGGTCGTGGTCTCCGCCTCCGAAGGCATCGGCGCCGACTGGCTGCCGCGCGCCCTCGTCTCCTTTCAGCGCGCCAATCCGGGCATCGGTATCGAGATCGCGATCAAGAACAATTCCGCCAATCTGGCCGACCGCGAAGCCGATATCGCGCTGCGCTGGAACGGTCCGGGCACGCAGCAGAGCCTGATCGGCCGCCGCGGCGCCACGGTCGGCGCGGGCCTCTACGCCTCGAAGGACTATCTCGACCTGCACGGCCGTCCCGAACAGGTCGAGGATCTCGCCGACCATGCCTGCGTCGGCTGGTCGATGGGCGATTATTTCGGCTGGCCGGCCAATGCCGACGGCGCCCCCGTCCTGCCTCGCCATGTCTCGATGAAGGCCAACTCCCCGGCCAGCCACGTCATGGGCATCGAGGCCGGCTTCGGCGTCGGCGTCACCTCCCACCGCCTCGCCCGCCGCAACCCCAACCTGGAGCGGCTATTGCCCGACTTCGAATCCTCCCTGGACCTCTGGGTCGTCGCCCACGAAACGGTGAGAAAAAGCGCCCGGGTACGCGCAGCCTTCGACCACATCATCGCGCAGATGCAGGCGGATGGCGCGTATTTCTCGCGGGGGGAGGCTTCGATTTTGTGAGGGGGTGGTGGGCACGATGACGACAGCTTCCCGTTCTAGGACAAGCAAAAGCGGTTGCTTGCCATAAGACCTAGTCAGGGCACTGTGCCTGCATTGGCAAGCGGCCCAGCACCCTGACCCTGGCTGGCGGTTGCGAGTTTGTTGGACTCAGGGTGTTAGTTTAGATGCTGCATGCGCCATCCACTGGCTGGAGACATAGGTGAATGGACTCAGTGCGATAGTTCTTCAGCCACGCTTTGAAAATAGGCTGGAAAGGCATCAAGAAGCTTAATCAGCTCGTCGCGCTGCGTGCGACAGACTCGTCGAACTCCAGCGCGATCAGTCACGCCGCCAAAAGTAGCCGCGAGAGCTTGGGCGATTACGCGGTCCTTGAAGCCAGCCTCATAGAAGGCGAGCGCGGCTGCGCTACTGAGGCCAGTCTTGATCTGCCGTTGGAGTAACACCAGCTTTTTATAGAGGTCTTTGTCCAGCGGTTCTACAAGATCGGCCATCGATGCCACGACCGTAGCGAGTTCAAATCCAAATCCGCCCTCGCAGATGGCAACCACATGGTTTGCGGTAATATGCCGGTTGCTGCTCCGAACATTGGCAGCACGAAGCGTCTGCCCAATGACATCGAATGACTGGCCTGTCAGCCATGCCTTCAAGGTTGGAAGGATTTGGTTTTGGTCGGTGAGCTTGGACAAAACCTTCGAGGTCACAAATTGGCGGGCCTCTGCATAGACCGCATCGACAAGCTCCCCTCGCTCTGCAGCATCTACAAGCGTTTGAATGTTGGCGATTGTCCAATCGCGAAGCGCGAGAACGTCCGCAGGTGGAAGAGGTGACTTTCTGATCAAAGCGCGCAGCGCATCGTCACCCGCTTCTTCGATGGCCCTCGCCGTCATGCGGAACACTTCGAGGAGGTTTTCGCGTGTGGCATCGCTTGCCAGGTGCCATGCCAAAGTATTGCGGGTCAATTCGTCGATCCGCTCGCCTGCCAAGTCGCTCGAGAAATCTACGTAGGCCGCGAGATAGGCGGCGATGCTCTGAACGGCCCGCGCACGATCGGCAACGAAGGTCCTGAAAGTATCGACATCGACCCAGCCAAACTCCTGTTTGATCGAGGCCACTACCTCGTCGATATCCGCATGCGTCGCAAAGGCGAGGTCGAGCCAGCCAATTGGGAGTGTGAGCTTGCGTGTAGCGGTCTGTTCGTACTCCTCGAACAAATCCAGGATGCTGCTGTGCGATGGCTCGGCACGTGCAGGATCGAGAAGGTTCTTCGCCGAAACCCAACGCTGGCGTCCGGCCCAGTTGCCGCGCTGATCGTAGATCGATGGCGCTGAAAAGATAACACTGCCTTCAGTGTGCATGCCGGCGCGTCCAGCCCTGCCCATGAGGTTTTGGAAATCGCGCACCTTGATCTTTTCCTTACCCTGTTGGGTTGTCGAGACAATAAGGTAGCGGATTGGGAAATTTACACCTTGCGCCAAGGTCGAGGTGCAGATGACGAATTTTGCATGCCCTTCCTTCATGGCGTGCTCGACCGAAAGGCGCAGACCTTCGGGTGTATTGCCATGATGAGCAAGTATCCCCAGCGCAGACGCTTGGGTGACCACTTGGTCAGCGCCGAGGTTCTGGCTCGTTAGGTGCGTAAGGCGTTCGATCTCGGCCGCGTCGGAGACATCAAGCGGACACGGCGACTCAACCGCACGCTCGAAAATATCTACCGACCGGCCGCAAAGCGATATGACACCATCCTTGGTTCCGCGAAACAGCGCGACACTGCCTCGCTCGACCAGGTGAAGCCCGAGATACAATCCAACATCCCCACTTTCGTGGGGGGGGCCTCGTCTTGGGAAGACGCGTTCCGCAGTTTCTCCTGGATTCAGGGCAAGGTTGCTTTGCGTGACAATGCGAGGAACAAAAAACTCTTGCTGCTCGGGATCGTCCGGACTCACATACCGCAATAGCCCGCGCTCGTGTTGCCAACTGGCGAATGCAATACTCTTGGTGGTCGGCAGCAATCCCTCACCACAGATCACCGAGTTCGCATCCCCGATGAGCCATTCGGCGATAACCGGCGCATTGCCGATAACGGCGGAGATCAGAACCACTTGTGCTTCCGGTGCCAAGGTCATCCGTAAGGATGACAGCAACAGCTCGTAGGTCGGGCCGCGTGCAAACCCTTCAAATTGGTGGCCTTCATCATAGATGACGAGGCCGATCCGCTCCGCGAGTTCGGGCGCGCGCCTGAGCATGTAGAGCAACTTCTCAGGAGTTACGATCAAGACTGATCGCTGCGCCAACACCCCTGCGATATCGACATCGAGCAGGAAGGAGTCGGAGACTTCATCGAGCGCGACATCCTCATCCGCAAACGCGCCCACCAAATCGGAACGAATATCGTGACACAGCGAACGGAACGGTGCGACGATCACAGCCAAGTTCGAGCGTCCAGATAGGAACACTGACCTAATAATCAACTCGGTAGCGCGCGTCTTGCCTGCACTTGTCGGCATCTGAACAACGCCGGAACCACCTCTTAAAAGGCCCGCCTCAGCAATCTTTCGCTGCGCAGGCCACAGCTCCTTCGGAAAGCGTGGTTTACGCATGGCCTCGGTCCATGAGGCAAGCGGCAGGTCCGATGATGGCGGCAGGATTGTGCGCGCCGCATTCTCTAATTTGCAGGCACAGAGCGCCGTGACGATATCTGCGTAGACGACCTCACGAGCCGATCCGTTGTCGTATGAACTGGCTCGCAGCTCAGCGCACATGGCGCGAATCTCTCCTTCGACATCTGCCTCAAGACTGAAATGCCGTGTCAAAGCACTCAATACGCGATTGCCGAACTCAGTGTGTTGAGATTCGCCATCGATGGGACCAGCGTCAGACCGGAGGATGTGCCAAGCCACCCGCGCAAGACCATGTCCCAGTTCTAGGGGCGGTGCCTCGGACCTGCAGGCCACGACAACGGCACTGCCGACGCTGTCTGCAAAGTAGTAGGATGCCGCACAAAGCAACGAGAACTCTATTGTGAGTTCGGCATTGAGCTGCGACTCCAAGAAGGCGTCAAAGAACGATGACGAGAAGCGCACCATCTGCCCGATTGAGCCGTCATGCGCTTCCCAAGCAGAGGGAATGACGGGACCTTCTGCCCGGCCGATGAATCGATCGGCGATAGCACCGGCTGCGTCATGTAGAATACCCACGGCTAGCGGAAAGAGCGTCTCGGGCGCTCGCCTGAACGGGACGTAGTCTTCTTCGGCTGCACGAAACTCGTGCATCTTTGCGCGCGCCTGAACGGCAGCAAGGATCAATCGGGATTCCCGTTCAGGCTTCATCGGCAGCCCTCGCATAAAGAGCATGAACGAGGTCCATCATCGACGTCCCCCTGATGATGATCAGCCGCAAATTGTCGCCGTTCGGATGGTCCGACGCGTCCGACTCTTCGAGTGCCATGTCGTTGAAAATCTCGTCGTCCAGCACGGCGACTGCAGCATTGGTTCGCTTGAACGGCTTGTCGCCCTGGTTCTGAAAACGCCCAACCTTCAATGCGTCGTCGCGGTTGATCTTGAGTAGTCGCTGCTTGATGGCGCTCAAAGACATCGCTTCGCGGACAAGGTCCTTGCCGGAATCGTTGATAGCCTGTTGCAGCCGGTTTTTTGTCGTCGGCCGGAATCCGGCTTTCGACTCTATTACCAGCAATTCGTCGTCGGGACTTTGTTCGTCGCTTGCAAAGCTGAACCCGATTACGTCGGTGCCGTTGGAAGGCACATTGCGGTTTTCGCGATCCTCAAATCGACCTTGTCGTGGGCACCAATACCCCAAGACATACTCGATGAAATCCGCCACGAGTATTTCACCGAAGTCGCCTGCACGAGTACTAGGACCAGGCGCTGCTACAGCGTCCGGGAATTTGATTTTGGTCAGAAATTCGGCGTTCGATCGCCCCGTATCCGCAACTAGATCCGGCAGGTCTTCATCGCGGCAATAATGCTGTCGGTAATGGGTCGCCCAAGCCGAGAGGATCGCGGCATCATCGGCGTGCTGTAAAACCCAGATTTCGGCGTCGCGGCCATCTGCCGTTTCGATGACCTCACCTGTATCCTCGAGCCATGCGACATGATCGGGCGCTGTCACGGAACTAAGAACTTTCTGTTTGCATCAAAGTTTCAATAAGTTGACTTCGTGGCTAGACGTGACTTGCCCTCGTTGCATTCTCCCAACCGGAAGGCGCCTTCTCACTCGACGGCACGCTTTTCAAGATGATGACGATACAACAAATACGTGCAATGTGAAGTCTCTACGCACTATGATGTGATTGGTCATCAAGTGCGCCGGGTTGGAGGTGCATAGGAACCGTCCGGTGAACCCGACCTGCCTTTCAGGCAGGGCCACGCCCGCTCTCAGCCGCACTGAGGGTAGGTTCAGGGAAGAAGGTCGTCGCGAGGGGTGATTTTTTGGCCCCCGGTGCGGACAAACGCATCGGGGGCCAAGCTTGCGGGTTGCCCCGGTTGAGCTTGGCGGTCGCGATGGCGGACGCGAAGGCCGCGTGGGTAGAGCAGATTGATCTTGATCGGTATTGCGCACACATCGCCAAAAATCACGCGTCGTAGGTAACTCGTGACCAAGGATGAGGGTCCGGTTGAAATTGAGCCCTCGTCCGCTATCGATTTTCAGCAAACATACCGCCCGCCCCCTACCCCTCCGGCGGCGCTCCCGCCGGCAAGGCCAGCACATTCATCGCCACCGAGATCCGCTCTCCCGGTCCCTTGTGGGGGCGGACGGCGTGCATGAGCCAGGACGGGAAGATGACCAGCTTGCCGGGCTCGGGACGGACGCGGAACTGGGACATCTGTTTTTCGCCGGTCTCGTCGGTGAAGACGAGGTCGGGGGCGACCATGCGGATCATCGGGAAGCGCGGATCCTGGGCGACGAAGAAACCGTCCTCGCCGTCGCCGCCATCATCGACATAGAAGCTGGCCGACCAGAAGGAGCCGGGATGGGAATGCATCTGGTTGGACGCGCCGGCGGGCGAGACATTGGCCCACATCTCCATGCCCATCTGCCAGCGCGAGCGGCCCTGGGCGGCATTCACGTCGGAGGTGAAACGGCCGCAGACCTGCATCGTCTCGCGTGCCAGCTCGATCGCGGCCTCGCCGCCCCAGTCCAGCATCTCGATATCGGAATGCCAGCCATGAATGTTCGAGCGCCGCACGCCCGGCGAGGCGGCCCGCCGTGCCAGGATGGCCTGTTTCAGTTCGGAGACCAGCCGGTCGGCGCCGGGCAGGCGCACCTCGATCAGCGGGGTGGCGAAGAGGCGGTTGACCGTGATCTGCGGCGCGGCGCTGCCGCCCGTCACCGTCATTCCTCGTCGCCGTAGATCGCCACCACCGGCTCGCCGCCTTCGGTCAGGCGGGCGCGGTACATGCCCGGCGTGTTGAAACTCCAGGCGATATCGCCCTCAGCCGTCAGCGCGATAATGCCGCCATCGCCGCCCAGATCCGTCAGCTCTTGCTGGATCACCTGGTCGGCGGCCGCCTGCAGGGTGAGGCCCTGCATCTCGACCAGCGCACAGATACGGCTGGCCACGGTGAGGCGGATGAAATACTCGCCCGTGCCCGTCGCCGAGACGCCGCAGCTGTCATTATTGGCATAGGTGCCCGCGCCGATGATCGGGCTGTCGCCGACCCGGCCCCAGCGCTTTGCCGTCGTGCCGCCTGTCGAGGTGCCCGCCGCAATATTGCCGGCCTCGTCCAGCGCCACCACACCGACCGTGCCGAAACGGTGTTCCAGCGCATCGCGCTCGAGCAGGCCTTCCTGGACCGGTTCCGGATCCGGCGCGCCGTCCGGACGCGGCGGAATCTCCAGACCGTCGCGGCCGAGCGACCGTTCCAGCGCCGCCCAGCGGCGTTCGGTGAAAAACCAGGCCGGCTCGACCATTTCCAGCCCCTGCTCCCGCGCGAAGGTCTCCGCACCCTCGCTTTGCAACATGACGTGACGCGAATGTTGCATCACTGTGCGTGCAAGGGTGATCGGATGTCGCACCTGTGTGACACCTGCGACAGCGCCCGCTTCAAGCGTCGCCCCGTCCATGATCGAGGCATCGAGCTCATTGCGCCCGGCCGCCGTGAACACGGCACCGCGCCCGGCATTGAACATGGGATCGTCCTCGAGACCGTGGATCACCGCCTCGATCGCATCCAGCGCGCTGCCGCCCTGCGACAGCACCGCCTCGCCACGCTCCAGCGCGGCATGCATGGCTGCGCGATAGGCGGCATCGGTCTCCGGCGTCATGCTCTCACGCTCGATCACACCGGCCCCGCCATGCACGACAAGCGCCCAGTTTCCGTCGTCGGCCAGGGCCGGAGACAGGGTCAGAAGAGCCGCGGCAGAGGCCGCCGGCAGAACAGATCGCAGCATGTTGAAATCTCCCCAAATCAGCTGGTTTCAGCTTTGCCATTCACGCCGCCCGGCGCAAGCCTCAAGACGCTTCGGGACTGCTCAGCCGCCCGTGCGGATACGCACCCGGGACTGCGCCATCCGGCCGGATTCATCAACGGCCGTAACGGCATAGAAGCCCGGCCCCGGCGGCACCCAGACCGGTTCGCCCAGCGCATTACGGTCGACCGGTTCCCCGTCCGCATACCAGTCCAGCGTTCCGCGCGCCTGCGCCGCCAGGACAAAGCCGCGCCCCTCGCCTTCCGACCAGACCTCGGCCCCGTCCGGCGGGAAGAGGATGTGCGGCGCCGGGTCGGTCCGGTATTGCGCCATCGTGCCCGGAACGTCCTGCACAGGCGCCCGGTCTTCCGCCCGCGAGACAGAACCCGGCTCGATCCGCTCCAGCCCGTCGGCGAGGCGGAACAGCAGCGGCAGGGCGCCTTCACGGCCGGTAATCCCCTCCCGCGGTGCACCGTCAGCCCGGCCGGTCCAGACCACCAGGGTGTAGCGCCCGGTCACGCCGGCCGCCCAGGCATCGCGGAAGCCGTAGGATGTGCCCGTCTTGAAGGCGATGTCCGGCGCCCCGCGCGCCAGCGAGGCCGGCATGCGTCCACCCGGATGCGGTGCCCGGCGAAGGATATCAAGCACTTCCGCCGCCGATTCCGCGCCCAGCACGGCATAGCCGTCTTCTGCGGCCGGATCGTCTTCGCGCCAGCGCAATGGACGCGCCACGCCCTCATCGCCCAGCGCTGCATAGAGCACGGCCAGCTGGCGCAGGGTCAGCCCGGCACCGCCCAGAGCCACGGCGAGCCCGCTGTCGGCTCCTGCCGTGCGCGGCCGTTCCGGGTGGGCGCCGGCAAAGGTCAGTGCGGCATTGAAACGGCGTGCTCCCACCCCGTCCAGCGCCGTGACAGCGGGGACATTCAGCGAGTGCTGCAAGGCTTCCGCGATCGTGACATCGCCGCGGAAACGCCGGTCGAAATTGTCCGGCCGGTAGCCGGCAAACCGGCGCGGCAGGTCGGAAATGCGCGTCCCTCCGGCGGCCAGACCGTCATCGAACGCCATGCCATAGATGAAGGGTTTCAGTGTCGAGCCGGGCGAACGCGGCCGGTCTGTCAGGTCGATCCAGCCGCCGGGACGCGCCCGGCTGGCCGACCCCGCCATCGCTCGCACGGCCCGTGTCCGCGTTTCCACCAGCATCGCGGCAAACTGCACATCCGGTCCGGTTTCCCGCGCCGCCAGTGCCAGCTCGTCCTGCAGCATCGTCTGGAGATGACTGTCGAGGGTGGAGACGATATCCGCCTCCCCGGGCCCGGCCGCCCGGCGCAGGGCATCGGCCGCATGCCAGGCATCGGCCGGGAAATCCTGACGCCCCGGTGCCGGGTCGAAAGCGGCATCGGCGGATGCATCCGCACGCGCCAGCCCCACTTCGGCCAGACGGTCCAGCACCCGCCCGCGCGCCAGCACCGCATTGTCGGGACGACGGTCCGGACGCCGCGCTTCCGGCGATTGCGGCAAGGCGATCAGCAGAGCGATCTGCTCGATGGTGAGCGCGTCGGGCTCGCGCCCGAAATAGGCCCAGCTGGCGGCCCGGACACCTTCCAGATTGCCGCCATAGGGCGCCAGGGTGAGATAGAGTTCGAGGATCTCGCGTTTGGAGTAGCGCAGTTCCAGCTGCCAGGCCCGCAGGATCTGGATGATCTTGGCGCCCACCGTCCGCTCGCGCGGCTCGATCAGACGGGCAAGCTGCATGGTCAGGGTAGAGCCACCGGAGACGATACGGCCGGCCAGGGCACTGTCCCGCGCCGCACGCAGCAGCGCCAGCGGATCGACACCGGAATGCTGGTAGAAGCGCGCATCCTCATACGCCAGCAGGGCCTCGACAAAGTTCGGGTCGATGCCGTCCAGATCGGCTTCAAGCCGCCAGCGGCCATCGGCGACCGGGAAGGCCCGCAACACCTGCCCGTCCCTGTCCCGAACCACGGTGGAGACGTCATGCCCTGCCTCGACAGGCGGCGGCAGGGCATGGTCGGCCGCGAGAACCGCCGCAAACAGGGTCAGGGCGATCACCCCGGCCCAGTATATCCGCGGCAGTCCCAGCACGGCATCAGCCTCGCGGTGCGATCACGATACGCCCGGTCGCACTGCGCGCGAACGTATCCGGCCGGTACATGTCCTCAACCACGGCCCCGGGCAGTGTGTAACTGCCCGGCGTCACGGCGCGCACGACATAGGCGATACGCTCGGCCCGCCGGTTGCGCAGATCGAGCGCCGCCACGAAGCGGTCGTCACGCGCTTCGGCCACGCGCGGTGTGCGGATATTGTCGAGCCAGGAATAGACGCCGGTATTGCCGGCATCCTCGGGCCGCACGACCGCTTCAATCTCGAAACCGGGCGGCAGGAGATCTTCCACGATCGCCGGGATCAGGCGTTCCTCGCGCGGCGCGACAACAAGATCGATAATCAGGCGGTCGCCCTGGACCAGGTTCTCAAGGTCGGCCTCGGAACCATCCAGGCGGCGAACCCGCTTCTGGATCACCAGGCCCTGGGCATCGACATCCGGCGCCTCGACCGTCTGACCGTGAGCGATCTGGGTCACCCAGGCCGGCGCATCGCCGGTCATGCGGAACTCGACCCCCTCGCCGATCTCGCCGGCTTCCAGCCGGTAGCGCAGCGGGCCGTCGGCCTCGACGGCCGTTTCGACGGCGATCTCCTCGCCGCCATCGCGAAGCGCATTCGCAGCGAGAAGCAGGAAGGCCTTCTCCTGTGTGTTGAGACGGGCAGGTTCCGGCAGGTCCTGACCGACACGCTCGGCCAGGCGAGCAACACGCTCATGCTGGCCGGCTTCGGCGGCGAGCGCCAGAACACCGGCCAGGTCACGACGCGGCGACATGTAGTAATTGCCGGGGTTTTCAAAGCCCAGCGCCGCCTCGGCCGCATCGAAAGCGTTCACGGCGCGGGATTGATCGCCGATGAGATAAAGCGCTGCACCGATCTGTGCCCGGGCCAGCGGACTCTCGATCGCCTCCAGGCGCTCGTCATGCATGTAGCGCAGGCGCGAACGATCGACCCGTCCGGCGCGGGCCAGCACGTAGAGGGCATAGGCCGCGGAACGGTCATTGAGACGCTCGGGCGTGTCGGTCTGACCGCGCCAGCGATGGATCTCGGTGTCATAGCCGTTGACCCGCCACATCTCGCCGGAGGCAATATGCTCAAGGCCGGTATAGGCCCGCTCCAGCGCCGCATCCGGCACGGTGTAGCCGGCCTCTTGGGCACGGGCCAGGAAGTCGGTGGCGTAGGCGCCGATCCACGGCCGCAGGCCACGATCGCCGATACGCCACAGACCGATGGCACCATCGGCCGACTGACGGGACAGCAGCGTTGCGATGGCCTCCTGCACGCGTGCCCGTGCACCCTCGACCGGATCTTCACCCGCAGCGCTGGCGAGAGGATCGGCGTAGAGCAACGGCAGCGCCCGGCTGGTGATCTGCTCGGTACACCCATAGGGATAGCGGCTGAGCGCCGTCAGCAGTGCCGCCTCGTCCAGCGGCGTTGGCGAGAAGCTCACTGTCACATCGGACGTGCCCGGCAGGTAGCCCGCCAGGACATCGCTCGACAGGCGCCAGCTGTCTCCCGGCATGACGCGTCCGCGCCGGACGCTGGAAGACGGCAGCCAGGCCGAGCGCACCTCGATCGGATAGCTGCGCGCGACGGCGAAGTCGTCCGGTCCGTCGACTGACAGCCCCACCGAGCCCACACCGGCATCGTCGGATGAAAGCCCGTAGCGGCGATCGACACGCTGGCCGGCGGCGAGCTCGATCATGTCGGTGGCCGACATGCTGACCGGCGCTTCGGCGTCCATCGCCACGGCATAGGCGCCCGGCGCGCCATCGATATTGTCAATCGTCAGCGTGGCCGTCGACTGATCGCCCGGTGCGAGGAAGCGCGGCAGGATGAGTTCGGCCGGCACATCGTCGCGCACGGTCAGGGGCTGGGCCGCCTGACCGACGGCGCGGCCACTCCAGGCAACCGCCATCAGGCGCAGCTCGCCATTGAAGTCGGGCACGTCGAAGGACACGGTCGCGCGGCCATTGCGGCCCACTTCAACCGGTCCGGTGAACAGCGCCACGGTCTGCGTCGGCACGACGGTCAGACCGGCACCGCCGATCTGGTCACCACCCTGGCGCACAGGCGCCGCGGCGCCCTGGTTCGGATCGAGCAGGCGGCCATAATCATCGTGCAGATCGACATCGAGTGCCGTCTTGCCGAAATACCAGGCCTGCGGGTCGGGGGAGGCAAAACGGGTCAGGGCAAGAATGCCCTCATCGACCGCCGCGACGGACACATAGGCACCACTGCGCACCGGCCCCTCGATCGCCAGCTCCAGCTCGACGGTCTGGCGCGGATGAATGCGCTCGGGCGCGTTGAAATCGATCTCCAGCGTCCGGTCCGACATGTCGACCGGCAGATGAACCACGCCGACAGCCCGGCGCGGGGCCGGCCGGTCAACGGGATGACGCGGCGTGTAGACCGATACCATGGCGTAGGCGCCGGCGCCCCAGTCCTCGGTGACATTGAAGGACAGCTCGACACCGCCTTCGGGAATGCTGACCGAACGGGTTTCCAGCACGCGGTCGCTGGCAATCACGACCTCGGCCTCGCCGGGATAGGGCGGGCGAATGGATACGGTTGCGGTGCCGCCAACAGATACAGGCTCTTCAGGGCCGGACAGAGCCACGCGGTCCGGCGCCTCGACGCCCGGCTCGGACGACCCGCCCCAGCCGACCCAGAATTGGGCGCTGGCGGACATGCCGCTTTGGGGATCGGTCACGACAAGCTGGTAGTCGCCCCAGTCAAGCGCGCGCAAGGACAGGGGATCGGCGCCCTCGCCGTCCAGCGACAGCTCGCCCTCCTCGATCGGCACCACATGGCGGGTACGGCGCCAACGCCAGCGTTCGCCATCAGTGCGGTACCAGTCATAATCCCAGTCGATCCGCATCAATTGCCATTCGACATCCACCGCGACCGGCGCACCACCGGCATCGACCGCGACCACGTCGAAAGCGCTCTCGCGATTGCGCTCGGCGCGGCCTTCGAATTGCGGCTTCAGGCCGAGATAGAGCGGCGCAGGACGGTAGGGAATGCGGACATCATCGGCGACGGCCCGGCCGCCGGGCTCGATGGCTGAGACGACGGCGCGGATGCGAAGCGGCTGGGTGGCATCGGCACCGATCTCGCCCGCACTGACGGTCAGGGTCGCGGCACCGGCCCCGTCGGCCACCGTGCCAGGCAGATCCTCGGTACGATCGCGGAAAGGCTCGTCATGGCGGCCGAAACTGAACCCGGGATAGTCGGCGAAGGGACGCGGGTCGGTCTCGATCCGCAGACGGCCCTCGACCGGCAGTCCCGCACCCGGTGCGCCGTAGAGGAAGCGGACATTGGCGGCGATTTCACGCTTGCCGCCCAGCAGGATCGGCGTTTCGTCGTCGGCATCGAGTTCCAGGGCGATGCGTTGCGGCACGAAATCCTCGACCGAGAACCGGGTCGAGCCGACATCGCCATACCCGTCCATCGTCGCCACGATGCGCCATTCACCGCGCGCGGCGGCAACGGGCAATTCATAGTCCCAGAATACCGATCCGGCCTGCGGCAGGCCTTCAAAGCGCGACACGGCCGCTTCGATCCCGTTCGGTCCATAGACCGTCAGCGTGACGGGCCGGTCCGATATAGCCACGGCTTCGGCATCGCGCACCATCGCACCGGCATGAACCGTTTCGCCCGGCCGGTAGATACCCCGGTCGAGCCAGATATATCCGTCTGCACCGTCAGGACGTTGGCGGCCGCCGATATCCTGACCGGACAGGTCGACCGGGTTGCGCTGGAAGTCGAGCACGGCGAAATCATTATTGCGGCCATAAGCGGTCAGGAGACGCGGTGCCATGGCACCCTCGCCTCGCGTCAGCGGCCCGTCAAAGCGCGCACGGCCGTTCGAATCCGTCATGGCCGTGGCAAGGATCTCGTTGGAGCGTGCGATAAGCTGCACCTCGACACCGGCCTCCGGCATCGCGGTCTGCAGCGAGCGCACCACGAAATCGATCCCATCCGCACCGCGATAGGCTGTGAGGGCCAAATCCGTGATCACCAGCCAACGTTCGGCGCGGGCCGGAACGTCGTCGTCAGCCGCTTCGCTGTCTTCGCGTACCGAAACGAAGTAGGCGCCGGGCGAGAGGGTTCCGATGGCTTCGGCGATCGGGAAAACAGTCGTCACCGGCGTATTCGGCGCGCCGGCGGTTTCCATGCGGCCCTGCCAGATCTGTTCGCCGACCGCGTGCGGGCTCTCCTCTTCGGGAACCCAGTTGTATTCACCCTGGGCCGCATTGAAACCGGTCGTGATCGAGCGGAAGGCCAATGCCCGGTCGGTGATCCGCCAGACCTCCAGCTGGACCGCATCGACATTCACCGTCTCGATGGCCAAACCGTCGGCATCGCGGCGGGGCAGGATCACGCCGTCGCCGGCAATACCGACAAAAGCCGGGCGGTCACCGAAATCGATCTCGACGGTTTCGTCCGCCAGCAGGGCATCGCCATTCGCAGCCGGCAGGCCCTCGCGCAGCGTCAGGCTCTGGCCGTCACCGAAGGTGAGACCGCCGACACACAACGAGCGCCCGGATGCCGACAAGGCGATCGGGCGCTGCGGCGTCACGGCGACATAGGGTTCGTAGTCGGTGCCGGGATCGAGCGGATGCGTGAAGCCGAGACAGACCTCCGGTGTGTCGCCATCGACGCTGATCGCATAGCGCAGGAATGCGAAATTCGCTGGTGCCTCGGGCTCGGCACGGGGCGCGTCGGCAGATCGTCGTTCCAGCTGGGGCCCGGTTGATTCGACCGTCTCGTCAGACGGACCGGTACACGCAACGGCCCCCAGCGCCAGTGCCAGCGCGAGGATTCGACTGTGCCACAGCGACATCGCTGAACTCCTATCCCATTGGCGCCGAACCATAATACTTTGTTAAGAAAAACGCACCGGCGAAATGGGCATTCGGCGCGTTTTCTCCCGTCAGGCGAGTTCGATGCCGCAGAATGCAGCAATCGTGCGCCAGGGCAGTGCGGCCGACGCCACGCCGATCCCCACGATCGCCAGCCCGACTGCGATCCGGACCCGGGGTGTGCGCGCCGCCGACAGCAATCCGCTGACGCCGAACGCCGCAGCGGTGACAGCTGGCAGCGTGCCGAGTCCGAAGCCCAGCATGATCAGCGCACCGGTCGTGACCGAACCGGATAGCATGGCGTAGAACAGCGTGGCGTAGACCATGCCGCACGGCAGGAAGCCCCAGAGAAAACCGGCCAGCAGCGGGCTGGCCAGCGACAGGGCTCCCGCAAACGGCGCCCTCATCCAGGTCAAAAGGCGCGCACCGAGACGGTCGACACCGGCCAGCGAGGGCGCCCAGCCCGCGACCGACAGGCCGATATAGACCAGCATGGCTGCCGCCAGCCAGCGCAGGATCAGGTGTGCCTCGGTACGATCGAAGGCGAAATAGGCCTGGGAACCGAGCGCTGCGAGGACTGCTCCGGCGGCGACATAGGCCACGATGCGGCCGGTCTGTGCGAGCATGAGTGCCCGAGCGCGGCTTTGGACTGCATCCCCGCCGAGCGAAACAGACAGGCTCGCCGCGATGCCGCCGCACATGCCGACACAGTGCAGGCTGGACGCGAATCCGGCGAGCATTCCGCCCAGAAGGCTTAGTTCTGACAATCCGGCCGGTGCCATGCCATACTCCCTGGCGCTGTCTTCGACTGGACAAGCCCACAAATAAAGTGTGGCGTAATGCCGCAAAACAGCTGACGATACCCAGCATAGAATTTCCGAGGGAGGACACCATGGTTCATCTCAAGCACGTGCGCCGGGACGCACCCTGGGCCTGGCTGAAGGCCGGATGGCAGGACATCGTACGCGCACCGCGGGTGACGGTCGGCTACGGCCTGATCTTTGTCGGTGCGGGCGCCCTGATCGTGCTGGGATTGAACGCTATAGGCTTTGCGTCCGCTGTCCCGGTTGCGCTCAGCGGTTTCGCCCTCGTTGCACCCGCGCTCGCGATCGGTATCTACCAGGTGCCCCGTGCGATCGAGCGTGGTGAAAAGCCCCGCTTCCGTTTCATCATCTCGCGCTTCCCCTCCCGACTGTCGCAGATCGGTTTCCTCAGCCTGCTGCTCCTGATGCTCTTCCTGTTGTGGGTCCGGACCGCACAATTCCTGCTCGTTGCCCTCGCGCCCGATACGCCCCTGCTGCCGGGGCCGTTCCTGGAATATGCGCTGAGTGATCCGGCCGGGCTGAGCCTGATGGTCATCGGCACCGCAATCGGCGCCATCCTGGCAGCCGTCGCCTTTTCGATGTCCGCCCTCGCCTTCCCGATGCTGGTCGATCAGGACGTGGACGCGGTGACCGCACTCGTCGCGAGCTTCAAGGCCGTGATCGGACAGCCCTTCGTGATGCTGACCTGGGCCTGGCTGATTGCCTTCATGATGGCGGCGGGGTCAGCGGTTTTCCTGATCGGGCTCGCGGTGACCTTCCCGTGGGTCGCGCTGGCGACCTGGCATGCCTACCGGGACTTCTCGCCGGCAGCGGCGCCGTCAGCGTCGTCCTCCGCCTCGTCCTCGGCATAGCCTTTCGGCACGATCGGCTTGTCGTCATCCATCAGGATGCGCTCTGCGGCACCGTCCAGATCCTCGAACTGGCCGGACTTCAGGCTCCACATGAAAGCCAGAAGGCCCAGACCGCCCATGGCGATGGCGACGGGTATCAGCCAGATCAGGACAGACATCAGCGAGCGAGCCTCAGCGCATTGAGGGTGACCAGAACCGAGGACGCCGACATGGCGATGGCGGCGATCAGCGGCGTGACCAGACCGGCCACCGCAAGCGGCACGGCGATCATGTTGTAGACCGCGGCCAGACCGAAATTCTCCAGCACCCGCCGTTTGGCGCCGCACGACACATCATAGGCCACGATGGCCGCCGCCAGGCGATCACCCTGCAGCACGAAATCGGCTGCGGCCTGGGAAATCTCCGCTGCGGATGCCAGCGAGACGGACACATCTGCCGCAGCGAGCGCCGGCGCATCATTGATCCCGTCGCCGATCATGGCGACGCTGCGTCCCTCGGCCTTGAGCGCTTCCAAACGCGCGATCTTGTCCTGCGGTTTCAGCTCGGCCTGCCAGGCATCCAGTCCCAACTCGGCCGCAACGGCTGCGACCGGGCCACTGCGATCTCCCGAAAGAAGCTCAACCCGGATACCGCGATCACGCAGTGCCGCGACCGTCTCGGCAGCGTCTGCGCGCAGCCGGTCTTCAAAGCGGAAGCGGACGGGGGCCTCATCACCGGCCTTGAGCCAGACTTCGCTGTGCGGATCGCTCGCCGCGTCGATGCCCAGCCAGCGGGCCGAACCGAAGCGGATCGTCATACCATCCTCGACGGCCTCGATGCCGCCGCCGGAAATCTCGCGCGCTTCGGACGCTGCGATCCCCATGCCTGCGGCATCGGCAACGGCACGGGACAGGGGGTGACGGCTGGTCCGGGCGAGCCGTGCAGCCATCTCGAACGCCGAATCGGGAATCTCGTCCCGATTGATCAGGCGCGGCCGACCTTCGGTCAGCGTACCCGTCTTGTCGAACACGACGGTATCGATCCCGGCCAGACGCTCCATGGCGTCGCCCGATTTCACCAGCACGCCTTCGCGATAAAGACGGCCGGATGCGACCACCTGGACGGCGGGAACCGCCAGTCCGAGCGCACAGGGACAGGTGATGATCAGGACCGCAATCGCGTGAATGATCGCCAGATGCGGGCTCTGCCCGATGACGAGCCAGCCCAGCAGCGTCAGCGCCGCGAGCGAATGAACCACCGGTACATAGAGTTTCGCTGCACGGTCGGCGAGACGCACATAGCGCGACCGGCTTTGCTCGCCCGCCTCGACGAGACGTGTGATCTCGGCGAGCAGGGAATTGTCGCGGTCGGCCGTCGCTTCCAGCACCAGCTTGCCATCCAGGTTCAGCATGCCGGAAAAGACTTCGATGCCCGGCTTTGCCGCAACGGGAGCCGTCTCGCCAGTCACAAGGGAACCGTCCAGCGCGCCCTGCCCTTCGCGGATCACGGCATCCACCGGCACCCGGTCGCCTGCGGCCAGGACCAGCCGGTCGCCGGCCTTCACCTCGCGGGCCGGGATCGCCTCGATCCGTCCGTCTGCCCGAAGCCGGTTGGCGGTCGCAGCCTGCATCGCCGCCAGGCCGCGAGCCGCTTCCCCGGCCTTGGCCCGCAGACGCATGTCGAGAAACCGCCCGATCAGCAGGAAGAAGAGCAGCATCGCCGCGGCGTCGAAATACGTGTCGCCATGCCCGTAGAAGGTTTCCCAGATCGACAGGCCACAAGCCAGGATCACCGCGAGCGAGATCGGCACGTCCATATTAACGTGCCTGTTGCGCAGCGCCGTGATTGCCGAGCGGAAGAAGGGCTGGCCTGCATAGGCGACCGCCGGCAACACGATCAGCGCCGATATCCGGTGCATCAGTGCCTGGGTCGCCTCGGTCATTTCCATGCCGCCGGCCCAGACCGAGATCGACAGCAGCATGACATTCGCCATGGCAAAGCCGGCGACGGCCATCGCACGAAGCAGCTTGCGCTCTTCTTCCTTCTGGGGGTCGGCTTCCGCTTCCGGCTCGTAGGGCGTGGCGGGATAACCCAGCCGGCCCAGCCGGCTGACATAGGTCGATGCCAGCGCTGCATCGCCCCGCCAGCTCAGACGAAGACGGCCGGTCGACAGGTTGAGCCGGGCGCGTTCGACGCGGTCGTCCTCAAGCAGGCCCGACTCGATACGCGAAATACAGCCGGCGCAGACAGCGCCGCGCACCAGCAGGTCAAGATGGCATTGTCCGTCAGCAAGGCGGACAAAGGCCTGCGGATCGACCTGGCTGACAGGTTCTGAAAAATGGGCCGTGTCTAGCGCAGCCAAAGCGCGTGCTCCATTTCGAACGGCGCGTCGCCATTGTTGTGCGCGCGCAGATGCCATTGCCCGGTCTCGGTACACGGCAGTGCGGCGCGATAGAGGCCGGCGCGGCCTTCCAGAAACTCGAGCGGACAGTCACGCGACGTGTTCGTAGGATGGTTCATGGCGCCGGTCAGCTGGAGCCCCGGAACGGGTGCGCCACCGGCGTCGCTGACCTCAACCAGCAGCTCGCCATCGACCACATTGACCCGGGCCGACCAGCCCAGCTCGGCCTGTTCGTGGCGGCGGGCCAGCGTCTCGTTGTAATTGAGGCCCTGATAATAGGAGCGCGGGACGTCTTCGCCGGGATGCGTGCGCATGGCGAGGGTGATGAAAGTGGCGTTCACCCCGATCGTGACGCTGAAAAACAGCACGATGAGAACCAGGACATGCCAGCCCCGCACGGGGTTGAGAAACGACTTCATCACTCGGCTCCGGTCACGATCATTGACGGGGTGGTCGCGGTCTCGCCGGTCCGCGTGTCTGTGACACGGAAGTTGAAGGTCTCGCGTGCGCCGTCGATCGCACTGGCCGGCAGGGTGAGATATATCACGAAGTCCTGGGTCCGGTCGGCATCCACTCTCAGCTGCATGGGGGCGTCATCTGCGGCGCCCAGAAGCCGCGTTTCGATTTGTGGATCGCCTTCAATCGACAGGGTGAGAGTGCGCGGCTCGTTGGCCTTGTTGACGACTTTCAGATTGTAGCCGTTTCGCACCGACCCGTCCGACAGGATCACGAAGTTCGGGTTGCGGTCGCGCTGCGAGTTGAGCTCGAGTTCCGACCGGTTGAGCAGGGCTGCCAGCATGATCGCCGCAACGATGGCAAAGGCCACGCCGTAGACGACTGTACGCGGGCGGATGAACTTGTAGACGGCTTTCTCGCCCCTCTGGAAGCGGTCGACATTGTCGTCCGTCTCGTAGGTGATAAGGCCGGTCGGACGATCCACCTTTTTCATGATGTCGTCGCAGGCATCGATGCAAAGGGCGCACTGGATACACTCCAGCTGGGCGCCGTCGCGAATGTCGATCCCCATCGGGCACACCGCCACGCACTGCTTGCAGTCGATGCAGTCGCCGCGGCCGTCCCAGCTTTCATTCTTCTTGTGCGGACCGCGCGGTTCGCCCCGGTCGACCCGGTAGGTCACGTTCAGGGCATCCCGGTCCGTCATGGCCGCCTGAATGCGCGGCCAGGGGCACATATAGGTGCACACCTGTTCGCGCATCGTGCCGGCGAGCGTGTAGGTGGTGAAGGTGAGAATACCGGCAAACAGATAGGATGACGGTTCGGCCTGGCCGGTGAAGAAATTCCCGATCACGTCATAGGCGTCGTGGAAATAGAGTATCCAGGCGCCGCCGGTCGCCAGTGCGATGACGAGCCAGACCGTGTGCTTGCCGATCTTGCGCCAAGCCTTGTCGAAGGACATCGGCGACCGGTCCAGCTTGATCCGGGCATTGCGGTCGCCTTCAAAGGCGCGCTCGACCCAGATGAAGAGATCCGTCCAGACGGTCTGTGGGCAGGCATAGCCGCACCAGACCCGGCCAAAAAGCGCTGTTGCCAGGAACAGCGCCAGCGCCGCGAGGATCAGCAGGCCGGTGATATAGTAGACTTCCTGCGGCCAGATCTCGATGAAGAAGAAGTAGAAACGCCGGCCGGCAAAATCGACCAGGACAGCCTGGTCCGGCGCGTCCGCCCCCCGGTCCCAGCGCAGGAAGGGAACGAGGTAGTAGATGCCGAGCGTCACCGCCATCACCACCCATTTGACGGTCCGGAACTTGCCGTGCGCCAGCTTGGGGTAGATGGGTTCGCGCTTTTTGTAGAGTTCGCGCGTGTCCGCTGCGTTGACCGCTTCGGCCTTTGACTTGCGGATACCGGGCGCCGCCATGGCGCGTGTGTTCTTATCACTCATGACGGCGCTTTATCCCGGTTCCTCTGGTTGGTGTATGCGACCTAGCGCCCCGTGGGACCGTTCGCCGCACCCTCTGCTTCCTCACCGCCGCCGAGCAGATAGACATAGGCGGCCAGCGCATCGATCGTGGCTTCGTTCAGACGGCCTTCCCAGGCCGGCATCACGCCATAGGGACCACGATGGATGATGTTGATCACCTGCTCGCGGCTCGACCCATAGAGCCAGTCCTGGTCGACCAGGTTCGGAGCCCCCTGCATGCGATCGCCCGTGCCGTCGGGCATGTGGCAGGACGCACACTGGATGTCATAGGTCTCCTGCCCGCGGGCGAGCGCCTCGGCACTCACATCCCCGGCACGGCCGGACATCGACAGGACATAGTCGGCCACATCGGCGATCTCGCTGCCGGTGAGCAGTTCGTCGCGGCCGAAGGACGGCATTTGCGAGAAACGGGTATCAGGATGTTCGCTCCGGATGCCGTAGCGCAGCGTGGTGCGGATATCCTCATAGGTCCCGCCCCACAGCCAGACGTCGTCATTCAGGTTGGGATAGCCGATGGCCCCCTGGGCGCCCGACCCGTGACAGGTCGCGCAGTTGTCGCCGAAAGCCGCCTCGCCCGCCGCGCGGACAAAGCCGAGCAGTTGGGGATCATTCTCGATCTGATCGATCGAAGCCCCCTCGAGAGCCGCGAACCCGCTGGCCCGGCTGGCATGCAGCTCCTCGATGGCCTGGGCGACATTCGCCCGCTCGGAGTGGTCACGAAGGCCGCGGGTGTGGTCGGTCTCACCGGCCAGTCCCGGCAGGGCCGGCCAGGCCGGCATGAAGATCATGTAGACCACGGACCAGGCGATGCTGGCGTAGAAGACCCACAGCCACCAGCGCGGCAACGGCGTGTCCAGTTCCTTGATACCATCCCATTCGTGACCGGTCGTCGCGGTACCCGAATGGGCGTCTCTTTCGCGTTCTTGATCATGCTCGGACATGGGTCTCGTCCTTATTGTGATCGGCCGTTTCCGGCTTGTCGGTTTCTTCCAGCGGCGTGCGCGCGGCGGCGTCGAATTTCGCCTGGTTACGCGGCCACAGCGCGTAGGCGAGCACCCCGGCGAACAGGAGGACGAAGATCAGCAGCCCCCCTGTCTGGGCGAAGTTGGAAAGTGTCTCGTGCATCGCCCTACCTCAGGTTTTCGTCGGCTTCGGCCTCATAGGTGGAGAAGTCCACCATGGTGCCGAGCACCTGCAGATAGGCGACGAGCGCATCGAGCTCGGTGACCTGCGAGGGGTCGCCGTCAAAATCGCGCATCACCGCATTCGGATAGCGTTCCTGGAAGCCGTCATAATCGGCGGCGTAGGGATCCAGCTGGGTCGTGATGTCGGACACGGCGGTCTCGATCATCTCGTCGGTGTAGGGCACACCCACGCGGCGCAGCGCCCGCAGATTGGCCGCCACATTGTCGTAGTCCAGCTCGGAGGTTTCCAGGAAGGGGTAGTCCGGCATGATCGACTCCGGCACCACTGATTGCGGGTTGCGCAGGTGGTCGCGATGCCATTCATCCGAATACTTGCCCCCGACACGGGCGAGGTCCGGCCCCGTCCGCTTCGAGCCCCACTGGAAGGGGTGGTCGTACATGCTCTCGGCCGCCAGCGAGTAGTGGCCGTAGCGCTCCACCTCGTCGCGCAGCGGGCGGACCATCTGCGAGTGGCAGTTGTAGCAACCCTCGCGGATGTAGATGTCCCGGCCCAGCTGTTCCAGCGGCGTGTAAGGGCGCACGCCTTCCACCTCTTCGATGGTCGAGTCGAGGTAGAAGAGCGGTGCGATTTCCACGATCCCGCCGATCGAGACCGTGACCAGGATGCCAACGGTCAGGAGGAGCGAGTTCTGCTCGAAGAGCTTGTTGTGGAGCTTGCTCCAGCGGCTTTTCTTTTGTTCTGACATGACAGGCCCCTATTCGGCCGGAACGGCGGCGGACTGAGGAATGACATTCTCGTCTTCCTCTTTCACGTCGCCCTTGATCGTGCGGTACATGTTGTAGGCCATGATGATCGCGCCGCTCAGGTAGAGCAGACCGCCGACGGCCCGGATGATGTAGGAGATGTGCATCGCCTCCACGGTCTCCACGAAGGAGAATTCCAGGAAGCCGAGCTCGTTATAGGCCCGCCACATCAGACCCTGCATGATGCCCGCGACCCACATCGAGGTGATGTAGAGCAGGATGCCGAAGGTCGCGATCCAGAAGTGCCAGTCGATCAGCGCCTTGGAATGCATGCCCTTGCGCTTCCACAACCAGGGAACCAAGCAGTAGACGGCCCCGAAGGAGATGAAGCCGACCCAGCCCAGTGCACCGGAGTGCACGTGGCCGACGGTCCAGTCGGTGTAGTGCGAGAGCGCGTTGACGGCGCGGACCGACATCACCGGTCCCTCGAAGGTCGACATGCCGTAGAAGGCGACCGACAGGACCAGCATCCGCACGACCGGGTCGGTGCGCAGCTTGTCCCAGGCGCCCGACAGGGTCATCAGGCCGTTGATCATGCCACCCCAGGACGGCATCCACAGCATCACCGAGAAGGTCATGCCCAGCGTCTGCGCCCATTCCGGCAGGGCCGTGTAGTGCAGGTGGTGCGGACCGGCCCAGATGTAGATGAAGATCAGCGACCAGAAGTGGATGATCGACAGGCGGTAGGAATAGACCGGGCGCTGAACGCGTTTGGGGATGAAGTAGTACATGATCCCCAAGAAGCCGGCCGTCAGGAAGAAGCCCACCGCGTTGTGGCCGTACCACCACTGTGTCAGCGCGTCCTGCACACCGGCAAAGAGCGAGTAGCTGCGCGCGCCGAAGAAGCTGACCGGCATGGCCAGATTGTTGACCACGTGCAGCACGGCGATCGTGACGATGAAAGCGAGGTAGAACCAGTTCGCCACATAGATGTGCGGCTCCTTGCGCTTCCACAGCGTGCCGAGGAAGACCAGCAGATAGGCCACCCAGACGATGGTCAGCCACAGGTCGGTATACCATTCCGGCTCGGCATATTCCTTGGACTGGGTGATGCCGATCACATAGCCGGTTGCGGCCATGACGATGAAGAGCTGGTAGCCCCAGAACACGAACCACGGCCAGATACCGCCGGCGATCCGCGTCCGGCAGGTACGCTGCACGACGTAGAAGGACGTCGCCAGCAGCGCATTGCCGCCGAAGGCAAAGATCACCGCCGAAGTGTGCAGCGGGCGCAGGCGACCGAAACTGGTGAAGCCGAATTGCTCGATATTGAGCACCGGAAAAGCCAGCTGGAAGGCGATGACCACGCCGACCAGAAGCCCGGCAATGCCCCAGAACATGGTGGCAATGGCACCGGCCTTGACCAGGTTCTCGTTGTATTCGCGTTCGTCATTGACGACGCCGCCATTGGCAATGGTCCCGACGATCAGGATGATACCCGTCAGGAACCCGCCCAGCAGAAGCCAGGCCTGGCCGCGCATCGCGGCCTCGGGTGCGTAGGCCGCTGCGAACAGCGACCAGAGCGCCCCCAGGAAGGTGATGAGAAGGACGACGGCAGTGGAAGGATCGGCCCCTGCGCGTCGCAGCACTTGCGGCGTAGACATTTATGCGCCCCCGGATTGGCTGTTATCGAGCCCGGTTTAGCGCACTATCCCCCAAAAACTCTATGGCAATTTGTCGCGTGCGTCGAAATGGAACTGCTACACGGTCTTGCCGCGACTCGGTGCGAGGGATTGCCCGCCGATATTCACCGGTCCACGCGCCAGACTATGCAGGCCTCGCGTTTGATTCCCAAGCAATTTTTAAAAGAAATCGCCAATCCGGACGATCAGCCTCCACGAGCAACGCCAAGTCGTAATGCGTCAAGCCGCCGCTGTGGCAGGCCCGGCGGCACAAAATACATCGCCGCGTTCCTCGATGCCGTATGCGCCGACGTTCAGGGGGACGACACAGGTCGTCGCGATGCACATCGATCCCGTTTCCATCGATGCGCTCAATACCGGCTTCGCCGGGGATCCGGACGCGCAATGCAGGGAAAGCTGACGGCCGGAAAACCGGTCAGAGAATGCTCTGACCGGTCTTTTTCCAGTCTGCCAGGAAGGCTTCGAGCCCTGCATCGGTGAGCTTGTGCTTGACCAGCCCCTTGAGCACCGCCGGCGGCACGGTGGCCACGTCGGCGCCAGCAAGCGCGCACTGCTGGACATGATCGGCCGAGCGGATCGAGGCGGCCAGGATTTCCGTCTCGAAGCCGTAATTGTCGTAGATGATCCGCAGGTTCTCGATCAGCTCCATGCCATCAACACCCAAATCGTCCAGGCGGCCGATGAAGGGCGAGATATAGGTCGCGCCGGCCTTGGCAGCGAGCAGGCCCTGATTGGCCGAAAAGCACAGAGTGACATTGGTCTTGATGCCGTCATCCGTCAGCGCCCGGCAGGCTTTCAGGCCGTCGAAGGTCAGCGGCAGCTTGACCACAACATTGTCGGCCAGCGCTGCCAGCTTACGTCCCTCAGTGATCATCCCGTCAGTATCCATAGCCGTAACTTCAGCACTCACGGGACCATCCACCAGCGCGCAGATTTCCTTCGTCACCTCGATGAAGTCGCGGCCGGATTTGGCGATCAGTGAGGGGTTGGTCGTCACGCCATCGACCAGGCCGGCCTCATTGAGTTCGGTGATTTCAGCAACGTCGGCGGTATCGACAAAGAATTTCATGACTTAACTCCAATCGGACGGCAGGCCGTTTGCGCGCGACCGGTCCTACTATGTCCATGTGACAACTTAAATGAAACGCTCAATAGCTGGCCTGTTCCACGCGGAAGCCGGCCTCACGCAGTGCCGCTTCGATGCGGTCCATATGGGCGGCATCCTGCGCTTCCAGCGAGATGTCGATATAGGTCACCTTCGCCGGCAGGTCGGAGAAGGTCTTGTGATAGGCCACATCCGTGACATTGCCCTCGGCCCGCGAGATCACGTCGGACACGGCCGACAACTGGCCCGGCACATCGACCAGCTCGATGCGCAGCCGCGCCAGGCGGCGGGACCGGGCAAGGTCCCTAAGCAACAGCGAAGACAGCAGCCGGGTATCGACATTCCCGCCCGTGAGAACCAGTCCGACCCGCTTGCCGCCAAACCGTTCGGGCGCGGCGAGAACGCCGGCCAGCCCCACGGCGCCCGCACCTTCCGGCAGGACGCGCAGATGCGAGATGAAGAGGTTCAGGGCTCGTTCGATCTGGCGCTCATCTGCAACAAGCACATCGTCGAGAATATCGCTGAGGATTTCGCGCGTCAGCTCGCCAGGCTCTCGGACAGCAATACCCTCCGCCAGAGTAAAGCCGCCAATCGGCCGGTCAGTCCCGTGATAGATATTGGCGAAAGACGGAAAGAGATCCGACTGAACACCCACGAGTTCGATATCCGGCTTTATCTGGCGCGCCGCGAGCCCGCAGCCCGCCGCCAGCCCGCCCCCGCCGATCGGCAGGATCAGCGTGTCGAGATCGGGGTATTCGGCGAGCATCTCGCGCGCCAGCGTCCCCTGCCCGGCCAGAACGACCGGGTCGTCGAACGGGTGGATGAACACCGCACCGGTCTCCGCCGACAGTAACAGGGCATGCGCCTTCGCCGCATCGAAGTCCGCGCCCGTGATGTCGACCTCGGCGCCGAGCGCCCGGGTCTGGTGGACCTTCACCATCGGCGTGCCTTCGGGCATGACGATGGTCGCCCTTATGCCCATCGCGGTCGCATGACGCGCAACGCCCTGGGCGTGGTTGCCCGCGGATGCGGCCACCACGCCTCGACGGCGTTCGGCCTCGCTCAGGGCCGCGAGACGGGCATAGGCGCCGCGCTCCTTGAAGGATCCGGTCGCCTGGAGGTTTTCCAGCTTTACGACAACGTCACAGCCAATCGCCCTGGAGAGCGCGGGCGATGGCAGGCAGGGCGAGCGCAGGATGCCGCCCATGCCCTGTTCGTGAAGCCTGTCGACAAAAGCGAACGCGCCGGCGAGGTCGCCGGGCATGTCTGCCGCAGGCTGTGAGGCTGTAAGAGGCATTCTCAGGTCTCCGGTCAGCCGGACACGCCAGACACGAAAAAGCCCCGCTCCTTTGGGAGCGAGGCCGGTTTTCCGTGTCGTGATGTCCGGTGGGACGTCAAACAGGCGTGGGCAGCGCTCCCGCGAGGGCGAGGCCAATAATAATCGAAAGGAGAATGAGGCCGGACATCATCAGCGTCCGGACCTTTGCGGTCCGCTCTTCGTCGATCCGTCGGGCAATGGCGATGGCACGAGCGCGATTACGCATGTCATTCCTCTTTCAGCTGACAATTACAATGGGGTGTCTTCGCCGCCCTGTCCAGCCCCCGGCCTATCCGGCACGGTCATATGCCATGCGCAGCCATTCGATCAGTTCGGCATCCACATCCTCGACCGAGCCGAGGCGCACCCTGTGCGACACCATACCGTTGAAGGAACCGGACGCTTCCAGACGCCCCTGCGGAGGCACGTCCTTGAGATTGATGCCGACATCGACCCGGGTTTTGGTCGAAGGCTGGACGAGCGCGAACTGCTTGGCACGGCGCAGGCTGACATAGGTCTTCTTCGGTGCTTGTTCGACATCGCCGCCAAAGCCGGCAACAGCATCGGCGATCGCGTCATGGATCGGCCGGAGCCCAGCCTTGTCGCCGGCATACTGCGCGGCCACGAGGTCGGTGGACGGATCGGGAAGCTTGGTCGCCACGCCGCCCCGCACCTCATGGGCGACGAGATTGGCAAAACCGTGCGTCATGCCGTGCTCACTCTTGAGCAGTTCGACCATCTCGCCATGCTTTTCCAGACCGCTGGCCTTCACGATCGCCACCCAGTCAGCCAGTGGCTTTCCGGTCTTCTCGGGCATGTTGGCCACCATCTTGTCGGCCATTTCCTGCGGGGACTGCGCCATGTCTGCCTCCCTACCCTTTCGGCGCCCGGTCGAGCGGCCAGTTTTCCGAGCGCGCGGTCTTCGGCGTCATCGGCGCCATCAGTGAAAACATGAACAGCAAGGCCTGACCGCCGAAGGTTGCCTTGCCGGTCTCGACGACCGATTTGAGATTCTCGGAGATGAATTTCGCCCCCTGGGCCATCTGCTTTTCCGACTTCGAAACCGGATCGCCAGCCGGATGCTCGTTGATCAGCGTGAATTCCGTACCGCCCTCCACCTCTTTGAGCTGATAGCGAACGATCGAGGCCGGATCCTCGGACGTGGTGAAGCGGAAGGTGTGCGCATAGCGATGCGGCGGATCGAACTCGATCACCTCGCCCATCGCCATGGTGAACTTGCCGTCCGGCGAGCGCATGGCAAACGGGGCTCCGGTCTTGAGCCCCGGCGTGTCGTATTGTCCGCCAAAGAAGAAGGGCAGCGGACGATCGGTGCGGATCAGTTCCGACCAGACCGTCTCGATCGAAGCGCGGATGACCACGCGGTACATGGATGTGCGAACGGCATCCGCCTGTTCGGCCTTGCTGGCTGTCTCACTCATGGCTTTCCCCTTTTCTGCCCCCTGTTGCTGCCTGGCCCTCTCCGGCCGCGGCATCCCATCCCTCCGCCACAGCGCGCTGCTCGGCGAGGTATTTGATATCCAGCGTGCGGCCGGCCCACAGCGCCGAATACTCGCTGGTCCAGCGGTCGTGGATCATCTGGATCGGAACCGCATTCATGTAGAGATGGCGCGTCCGGCCGCGCTTGTCGGAAATGATCAGCTGCGCGTCCTCCAGCACAGCTAGGTGGCGCATCACCGCGACGCGGCTGACATCGAACCCGCTGGCGACCTGGCCGACAGAGCAGCCGGGATGATTCTTCACGTAGTCGAGCATGCGGCGGCGCTGGGCATTGCCCAGTGCCTGGAAAACCGCATCCATCGAGTCCGGAGACATCATCACAATCCTCAACATGTAATGCTTTTATTACATGTTTGGACGCACAAAATGTCAAGCACACAAGGGACTACGCACTACGGCACTGAAAAACGTAATGATTATAGCTAGTTTTTGAAGCGACCTGCGACCCGCCGGACGAAAGCCTCCACCTGCTCCGGCACGATCACCAGCGGCATGTGACCGCCGCCATCCAGCGTTTCGATGTCAGCGTCCGGCAAGGCCTGACGCAAGACGGCAATCTGGTCGCCGGCAGACAGGATGCGGTCGTCGGTGCCGTAAAAGAGCCCGACCGGCACTTCGATACCGTCGATGCGCCCCGTGATATCGTCCATGTCCTTCGCTACACACTGCAGGTCTGTCGCCGCCGCATAGAAGGCCTCCGGACGCAGGCTGAGCAGACCACCGCCCCGTGTGCGGAAATCCTTGGGCGGGGCGTCGGGCCCGAAGACGAAGGCCAGGGTCTTTTCGCCATTGCGGATCGACATCGGTACCGCCAGCGTATTCGCCACCAGACGGCGCAGGGCCGGGTTGGCGATATTGATGCCGGCAAAGGCTTCAGCCGGTTGAGACGGTGCCTGTATCAGCGCCGAAACCAGCGCCAGCGCCTTCACCCGCTCAGGATGATTGACCGCCAGCGCCAGCGAAACAGCCCCTCCGAGCGAATGCCCGACGAGGATGGCGGGGCCGATACCTTCCTTTTCGAGCATCTCGGCGATCATGCGGGCCTGTTCTGGAATGCGCGCCCGCTCGTCGCCGTCGCGCTCGGACCAACCGCACCCGGGGCGATCGATTGCGATGACCCGGAAATCCCCGGCCAATCGGTCGACCAGGGCATAGCCGAAATTGTGCAGATTGCCGGCCAGGCCGTGGATCATCACGACCGGCGGCCCCTCGCCCTGCTCGGTCCAGTGGATACGCCCGCCGGAGACTTCGGTGAAGCGGCCGCGCGCGGGGATCGCCGCTGCAGCTTTCTTCGCAACGGCAATACTGAACCGCCAGGCGAGAACCAGGGCCAGAAGGATCAGGGCGAACAGCCCAACGAAGATCCACATGATGATCGACAGCATGTTTGCCCTACTCGCTCTTCGCGCCGGTGAGGCGCCCCAGTTTCGACCAGTAGCTGACCGGCCAGATCCGCTCGATCAGCGCCATGGTGTGCGCATCGCGCCCGACGAGAATGCGCGGCTTTCGCCGCTCCACACCGCGCAGGATGATCCGCGCCGCTTCGGGCGGCGGCATCACCAGCAGGCGCCGGGCCCGTTCGCGCCCTTCTGACACTTCCATATTGCTCGCATCCGCCGGCATGCGCGCACTTTCCGCGATCTGCGTTGCGATGCCACCGGGATGGACGACAGTCACCCCCACTCCCGACCGCTCCATGGCCAGCTCGTGCCGCAGCGCATTGGAGAAACCGCGCAGGGCGAACTTAGCGGCGGAATAGGCCGTCTGCCCGGGCGGCGAGATAATCCCGAATATGCTCGATGTGTTGACGACCTGGGCTGGAGCGGACCGTTCCATCAGCGGCAGCAGGGCACGCGTGAGGCGCACCGGCGCATGGAAATTGATCTCCATCAGCCAGTCGAAATCGGTGTCCGTCACACGGTCAAAGGTTCCGCCGAGAGCAACACCGGCATTGTTGAACAGGAGATGCAGCGGGTCGTCCCCGCCAGCGACCTCGGCCGAAAAAGCCGCAACTGCTTCACGGTCCGACAGATCGAGCGTCCGGGTCCTCACCGTCACGCCGGAGCCGGCAAGCTCTGCCGCGAGCGCTTTGAGACCGGCGGAATTCACGTCGACCAGGAGAAGGTCGGTACCGCGTCCGGCAAGATCGCGCGCGAGCGCAGCGCCGATGCCGCTGGCCGCACCGGTAATCAGCGCGCGGCGGTCGGCGAATTCGAAACGGCCGCTCATTCTGCCACATCCCGGCGCAGGGCCGTGTGCGAGAGACGCGGCGTGTATTCGCCGGCGTTGGCAAAGCGCATATGGCCATCTTCCAGCCGGCCATAGCGGATCGCCAGCATATCCCGGATATAGTTCTGATAGGTGCGCCAAGGGGCGACCGAGCCTTGCTTGGGGAGATGCGGCAGGGCGCGCTGCACATACCCCGAGGAGAAGTCGAGCAGCGGCGCCGGCTGCAGATCGTCCGGCGGGATCGGCACCGCGATCTCGGCACCGGTACGTTCCATATAGTTGAGCATCCGGCAGACCCGTTCGCAGGTCAGATCCACCTTCAGCGTCCAGGACGCATTGGTATAGCCAAACGCCAGCGCCAGGTTCGGCATATTGCCCAGCATCATGCCGCGATAGGTGAAGAGCTCGGCGGGTGTGACCGGCACCCCGTCAAGACTGAGGCGCGACCCGCCGGCCAGCTGCATGTCCAGACCTGTTGCGGGAACGATGATATCCGCCTCGATCTCGGCGCCGGACTTCAGGCGGATACCGGTCTTGGTGAAGCACTCGATATGATCGGTCACGATCGAGGCCGAACCGGTACGCAGGGCCTCGAAGAAATCCCCGTCCGGCGCGAGGCAGAAACGCTGGTCCCACGGATTGTAGTGCGGGGTGAAATGGGTCTCGACGTCGAAATCCTCGCCCAGCTCCTCGCGGACATGCTTGATCACCTGGCGTTTGACGAAGGCCGGGAAACGCTTTGACAGCTGATAGACATAGATCGACAGCGCGATGTTCTTCATCCGGGCGATCAGGTAGGCCAGCTTGCTGGGCAGGACACGCTGAAGCGCGTCGGCCAGGCCGTCGCGGGAAGGGCGCGCAGCGATATAGGTCGGTGATCGCTGCAGCATTGTCACATGGGCAGCGCTCTGCGCCATCGCCGGGACCAGCGTTACCGCCGTAGCTCCTGAGCCGATAATCACCACGCGCTTGCCGGAATAGTCGAGGTCTTCCGGCCAGAGCTGGGGATGCACGATCTCGCCAGTAAAATCGTCCTGGCCGGGGAAGTCCGGCATGTAGCCTTGCTCGTAGCGGTAATAGCCGGAGCACAGCATCAGGAAACGGCAGTCGAACTCGACGTGCTTGCCGTCATGCTCCGCCGTGACCGTCCACAGCGCCTTGTCGCTGTCCCAGTTTGCCCCGACGACACGATGGCCGTAGCGGATATGCGTGTCGATACCGTTCTCGCTGGCCGTAGTCTCGATATAGTCGCGAATGGAGGGGCCATCGGCGAACACCTTACCGCCAGTCCACGGCCGGAAGGCATAGCCGAATGTGTACATGTCGCTGTCCGAACGGATCCCGGGATAGCGGAACAGATCCCACGTCCCGCCCATGGCCGCGCGCGATTCCAGGATCATATAGCTGCGCTCGGGACAGCGCGCCTGCAGGTGATAGGCAGCACCGACACCGGACAGGCCCGCGCCGACAATCACCACATCCAGCACATCGCTTTTTGCTTCGCTCATCTGGCTCCCCGTCCTGTCCAAGCGCAAAAAGTGAACACTGTTTCTGGCAAAGCGCAAGCGTGTGAACCGGGACACATGACGATTCCGAATATTCGAAATGCACACCCGGGACTCGATTCTGAGGAAGAATTGTCTAACTGCTCTGATCAACGGTTTGTCGAGGAGAAGAATATGACCGACACAAAGGCGCTCTTCCGCCCCTTTTCGCTAGGCTCGCTGGAGCTCAGCAATCGTATCGTGATGGCGCCCATGACGCGCTCGAAGAGCCCGGGCGGCATTCCGGGCGAGCCGGTCGTCGAATACTATCGCCGCCGCGCCGCCAATGCGGTCGGCCTGATCATCACCGAGGGCACGACGGTCGACCGTCCCGGCGCCAGCTTCGACCCGGCCATACCCAACTTTCATAACCCCGACTCCCTGGCCGGCTGGCGCAAGGTCGTGGACGCCGTGCATGCCGAAGGCGGCAAGATCGCGCCGCAGCTGTGGCATGTCGGCCTGGCGCGCCGCCCGGGAACCGGTCCGCACCCGGACGCCGCATCCGACAGCCCGTCCGGCGTTCTGCCCAATGGCAAGCAGATCGGCGAGCCGATGACCGCCGAAGACATTACCGACACGATCTCCGCCTTTGCGAAGGCCGCAAAGGCCGCCGCCGAAATCGGCTTCGACGCCATCGAGCTGCACGGCGCGCATGGTTATCTGCTCGACCAGTTCTTCTGGGACGGCACCAACAAGCGCGACGACCGTTTCGGCGGTGGACTGATTGAGCGCACCACCATCGTCCAGGAGATCGTCCGGGCGGTGCGCGCGGAAATCCCGGCCGACCTGCCGCTCATCCTTCGCTTCTCGCAATGGAAGCAGCAGGACTACAATGCCCGCCTGGCCCAGACCCCGGACGAGCTGGAAGCCTTCCTTGCGCCCCTGTCTGACGCCGGCGTCGACATCTTCCATGCCTCCACCCGCCGCTTCTGGATTCCCGAGTTCGAGGGGTCCGATCTCAACCTGGCCGGTTGGACGAAAAAGCTCTCCGGCAAGCCGGCCATCACCGTTGGCTCGGTCGGCCTCAACTCCGACTTCCTCGGCGCCTTCATGGGCGAAAACTCGCAAGCCTCGTCGATCGACAGCCTGATCGAGCGCCTTGAAAACGATGAGTTCGACCTAGTGGCTGTCGGCCGCGCATTGATCAGCGATCCGGAATGGGCCGCAAAGGTCCGCGATGGCCGCCTCGACGAACTCAGCGACTTCGACGCAGAGAAGCTGAAGGAACTGGTCTAGCGGAACAGCTGCAACAGGGCTTGCGGCGCACGGTTCGCGATAGACAGGGCCTGGATGCCGAGCTGTTGCTTCACCTGGAGCGCCTGCAGTTCGGCCGCCGCCTTGGCCATGTCCACATCGACAAGATTGCCGATGCCCTTTTCCAGGGCGTCGGTGAGCTTGTCGGTGAAGCTGCTCTGGATCTCCAGCCGCTTCGATGCAGACCCCAGGCGGGCCAGCACGGCGCCGATATTGTCGATGGAACTGTCGAGTTCGGAAATCGCCAGATCGGCGTTCACGAATGCGCTGATCGTGGCGTCCTCTGACAGAATGATATTAGTGCCGGGCCCTCCGGGCGGGCCGTAGGACAGATCCTCGGCCGCAAAGGTGATCCGGCTGCTGCCATCGTCATTGGCCAGCACCGACAGATCGTCAGCGCCGGATTTCAGCAGATTGATACCGTTGAATTCGGCGTTCTCGATAATGGTCTTGATCTGGTCACGCAGCTGGACGAAGTCCTCGTTCAGCGCGTTGCGGCTCTGCTGGTCGAGACTGCGATCCGACGCGGCAAGCGCCTTCTCCCGCATCTCGATCAGGATGTCCGAAATGGATTCGCTCGCCGCGATGGCGACGTCGACCACGCTCGTTCCGCGATCCAGCGACTGCTTGACGGCATTATAGCCGGCGACCTTGGCCCGCATGCCCTGGGCGATGGCGTAGATCGCGCCATTGTCCTTGGCGGAAGAGACCTTGAGGCCCGTGCTGATCTGGCGCTGAACCACTTCGAGACGCGCATTCGTCTCGCGCAGATTCTGCAGCGCGATCATCGCACCGGCATTGGTGTTGACCGAGAAGGTCATGCTGTCTCCTTCTGAGACGCCGCAACGAGGCTTTCCGCGAATACTTCGCGTGGTCATATGCTATGCAAGATCTGCACCGCGCGACGCCCGAGGCAGGCCTTGCATCGTCGCCGGCCACGCGCGCCGGGGCGGGCAAAATCTGCCGGGCTTTCGGGAAATTTCTGCCGCACCGGCAATTCTTACCGGGCCGTCAGAGCGGGCTGGCACGCTCGACAATCGCAGCGGCATCGAGCTGACCGGTCAGTGCGCCATACGCAAAGCTGCGGTGATCCGGATCCAGCCGCGCGGCACAGAAACCGTCAAAGACATAATCCGGCGATGCGTGGTGCAGGGCCGCGGCCTGAAGGCCCAGCGCGACACCTTCAGCGAAGGCTCGCGCCGTCGCTTCCCCCAGAACACCCGGTTTGAACCAGTCGTCCAGCCGCTGGAGGTGGGCGTCGTAGAAGCGGTTGATACCACGCACCGCCACGAGCTCGGCGCGAACAGCTTCCAGACTGTCGGGCTCCCGGCCCAGCGCCCGCAACACGTCCAGCGCGATGACATTGCCCGAACCTTCCCAGATGGCGTTAAGCGGCGATTGCCGGTAGAGGCGCGGCATCGGCCCTTCCTCCACAAATCCCGCGCCGCCGTGACACTCGAGCGCCTCGTAGACGAGCCCCGGTTGACGCTTGCACACCCAGTATTTTGCGATCGGCGTGGCCAGCCGCATGAAGGCCGCCTCGCCTACCGACGCCTCCGCCCGGTCGAAACTGTGCGCCAGACGCAGCCCCAGCGCGACCGCCGCTTCCGCCTCCAGCGCCAGATCCGCCAGCACGGCTTTCATCGCCGGCTGGTCGACGAGCTTCTTCTGGAAAGCGGTACGGTGCTCGGCATGCCAGAGCGCCTGCGCCAGTGCAGCCCGCATGCCGCCCGCCGAGCCCAGGATACAATCGAGCCGCGTGTGCTGGACCATGTCGATGATCGTGCGCACGCCCCGGCCTTCATCCCCGACTCGCCGCGCCCAGGCGCCATGATACTCGATCTCCGAGGACGCGTTGGAGCGGTCGCCCAGCTTGTCCTTGAGACGCATGATATGCATCGCATTGCGCGTACCGTCTGGCCGCCAGCGCGGTACGAGGAAGCAGGTCAGCCCGCCCTCGGCCTGGGCCAGGGTCAGGAAGGCATCGCCCATCGGGGCGGAGCAGAACCATTTGTGCCCGGTCAGTTCGTACTCGCCCGCTCCGCCCGCGGGCACAGCCCGTGTGGTGTTGGCGCGAACATCGGAACCGCCCTGCTTCTCCGTCATGGCCATGCCGAAGGTGACGCCGGCCTTTTCCTCCGCCGGAATGAAGCGCGGATCATAGCGACCGGCCGCAATCCGCGGTTCCCATTCAGCCGCGATAGCCGGCTCGGCCCGCAGCGCCGGCACGGCGGCATAGGTCATCGACATCGGGCAGACGACGCCGGCATCCGCCTGCGTCATCAGATAGAGCATGGACGCATGCAGCACATGCCCGGCTTCGCCCTCAGTCCAGGCCGCCGAGGACAGACCGGCATCCAGTCCCAGCCGCATCAGCTCGTGATAGGCCGGATGAAACTCGACCTCGTCCAGACGGTGCCCGTAGCGATCGAAAGCTTTCAGTTTTGGCGGGCTCTCGTTGGCGCGGCGTGCCCAGTCGACCGTTTCGGCCGCACCGCACCGCGCACCCATCGCAGACAACCGTTCGGCGTGCGCATCGCCCCCCGCCGCAACCAGCGCCGACTGCAACGCGCGATCGCTCTTGCACAGATTGACGTCCTCGAAGGGCGGCGGCTGGTTGGTGACGGTATGGGTCGCCAGTTCGGTGTGGGGTTTGTAAGGCGCTGTCATGACGCGACATCCGTTGCTGCGGAGCTGTCAGTCTACACCAATCGCCAGATCACGCAGCAGCAGCGCCCCAGAACACAAGCGGCCGGGCACTCGAGGCGCCCGGCCGTTCGTTCATTGACATTCCGACCTGATCAGTCGGCAGCTGAATCGGCGTCGAAGCCGAGATCGGACAGGCCACCCGCGCTGGTCGTCACCAACCGCCGCATCGTCAATCCGGCATTTACGTCGTCCTCGTCCGCAACGACGCGGAAAAGAACGTCGGCACGTCCGAAACTGCCGCAATCGGCGAAATCCGACGGGAGGATAACGAAGTCACCCTCGCCGGACCGCGCCGCGCGAATGGTCAGCGAACAGTCGAAATAGGAGCCGATGCCGGACCCCGCCGTCGCATTCATGAGTGCGACATCGACCCGGTACGGCGCGCCGCTGGCCAGCCCGCTGATGCGGAATGAACTCATCGTCGTTCCATTGGCATCCTCGACCCAGTCAAACGGACCGAATGACACTGCGCCAAGTCCCGACGGAGCTCCGTTCGGGACGTTGGACGCAGTCGCGTTGGAGCCCGGCGTATGATCAAAACCAAAATCGGTCAGATCCCGGCTTGGCCCGATGGCAAACCGGCGCATCATCAGCCCTTGCGGCACATCCGTCTTGAGACCACGGATCCGGAAAACAAGGTCCGCCTGCCCAAACGCGCCGCAATCGCCGAGGTCCGACTGCGTGACAAGGTATTCTTGGCCGTTCTTGCGCTCCGGACGAATGGTCAATGAGCAATCGGCGAAGGTCCCGTTATAGCCGGCAGCCTGCGCCGACCGGATTGCCAGATCGATCTGGGTGGGCAGCCCGGTCTCGAAGCCGACAATCCGGAAAATGCTCGACAGGCCGGCAGAACTGTCGCCAGTCCACTCGAACGGTCCGAAGGCGGCCTGTCCATGCGTGGCATCGAGCGAGACAAAGGTAGAAAATGCGCTGCTCTCCTGATCGAAAGCAAAATCAGTCAGACCGCCGCTCAATGCGGTGGCGAACCGTCGCATCGCGAGCCCGTTCGAGACGTCAGTCGAGTCTGCAGAAATGCGGAACGTCAGGTCACCACGAACAAAGTTGCCGCAAGCGGCCAGATCAGAGCCGAAAATCAGATACTCTGAGCCGTTGTACCGGGTTCCGAGGATGTTCAGCGCGCAGTCCGAGAACGCCCCGGCATAACCATCCGAAGCGGCATTATCGATAGCAACGAAGATTGAGGTGGGAATGGCTGTTCCAAGCCCCGATATCCGGAATGCACTGCCTGTAAAGGCATTTGCATCGCCGGTCCATTCGAACGGTCCGAAATCGGCATTCGCCAGGGCGGCCGGCGCAGCCGCAGCCGGTTCGCCCGGAGCAGTCTCGGCCCGTGCCCAGATACTGTCTTCTGCAAGGGCAACAAATCCGGCATCGCTTTCCAGGCCCGGCCCGGACTGCGCCGACGTCTCGGAAGAACTAGTGCCTTCGGCGTCAAAGCTGAAATCCGTCATCCCTCCGAGACTATTCGTCGCAAACCGACGCATCCGGATGCCTTCGGTGATATCGGCCTGCTCGGCAAAAATGCGAAACGTCAGATCGGCGCGACGGAAATTACCGCACTCGGCCAAATCGGTGTTTGTGATGATGTATTCGCCACGGGCATAGCGGCCGGGCTGGACGGTTAGGCTGCAGTCACTGAAATCACCACTGTACGCGCCGAATGCCGTATTCGAGAGAGCGACACTGATCGCCGTCGGCAAGCCGGTATCCAGTCCGGTTATCCGGAATACATTTTGCGAAACAGCAGAGGCATCACCGGCCCAGGGATAGGGCCCGAGTTCAGCAACGGCGCCAGTTTGCTCGACTTGGATCGAGACGGGTATGGACATGGTCTGACCGTTCGAGGTCAAGGTCACACGGCCAGAGTCTGCGAAAACTGGCAGATTGCCCATATCCACACTCAACTCCAGCGTTCTGCTACTACCTGCCGGGATGCTAAAACTGCCGGAGTTGGTGTCTATCCAGGCCGGAGTCGACGAGACTGTCACCGACCGAGCGCTACCTGTCGTATTCTCCAGCTGATATAATTTGGTCCCAAATGAAGTTGGGTCCCCAGACTCGCCACTCACGCGATAGGCCTCCGCGGGGGTCAGCTCAACGCCGCCAGCCAGAACACCACCGTCCTGCAGCATTTCGTAAGCTGCACCGACGTCGATGCGGGAGCGTGTGATCCCGTTGTCCGGGTCCGTCACCTGCATCCCGGTAAACTGCAGCGCGGTCAGGATTTCATCGACCGTCGCACTTGGAAAACCATCCCGCAGCGCTGCGAACGCGCCCGCAACGTGCGGTGTAGCCATCGAAGTACCCGAGCTTTGCGCAAACCAGTGGCAGAACCCCTCCGAGTTCGGCTCATCGTCTTGGATAATACAGTTTTCGCCCGTCGGCGGTTCTTCCGACTGCCAGGCGGCCATGATCGAAGACCCCGGAGCCAGGAGGTCGACCAGTTCGGACGAGTTCGAAAAGCTGGATATCTCGTCGTTCTTGGTTGTCGATCCGACCGTGATTGCCTCCGGGATACAGGACGGCGAGCTGACGGCATCGAGGAAGCGTTCATTCCCTGAGGCGATCACCGTCGCCACGCCGGCCGTGTGCAGGCTGACAACGATATTCCGAAGCGTATGCGCCGTACAGGCAGATGAATATTCCCCGCCCCCGAGACTCATATTGACCGCGGCAAGATTGAGCGTGTTGCGATTATCGTAAAGCCATTCCAGAGCCGCCAGCTGGTCTGACTGGTAGCTCAGTATGCAGGGATCGTCGCTGTCCTCGCACTCGTCCGCCTCAAAGCGGCTGAAAACACTTACCGCCACGATGTCTGAGGCGCGGGCGACACCATTTAGCGTGCGGCCTCCCGACAGGTTCACCGTCCGTCCGGCAGCCGTCGAGGCGACGTGTGTGCCGTGGAAACATCCATCCGTGCCGGTCTCCGGCGCCCGGGCGATATCATCCTCGACACAGGAGTCGCCCGAATCGGGGCCCGTGAGATCGGTTTCCTCTTCCAGACCGCCCGGACACAACGAAGTCGATGAACCCGGGTCAACTGTATTGAAACACGCACTGGCTGTGATCGCCGGCCCCGTCATGGGGTGTTCGGTCTCCACACCTGAATCAAGAATGGCAACAGCCCACCCTGAACCGTCAGCGCCCAGAGCCCAGGCATCGTCCGCTCCGACCAGCGGGATCGACTCATCCAGCACCGGCGGCACCGGAACATCCTCCGTCACGCTCAGGACGTCAGGGTGGTTGCGCAACGCCCGGATCGTGTCCGGCCGCGCCATCATGGAAAAGGCAGGCGTCACGGCGAACTGGCGAGTGACACGCTCTTCCGCGACACCCTGACCGGCGCGCGCCGCCCGCGTCGCATCAGTCAAGCGGCGCAGACCGCTTTCCCCCATCGCGGCCAACAAGACGCGCTCACGCAGCGACGTGAGCACTTCGCGGCGCTGCTCCAGCTCGAATGTGGTGGGTGCAGCGGAGCGCGGCGCAGCAAGCATTGCCGTATCCGTAAAGGTCACGATGACCGGGATCGGCCGCCCCTCCTCGATACGCCGAACGGCAAACGGGGACAACGGTGCTTCGAACAATCCGTCGGAAAGCGCACCCGGCACATCCTGGGCCATCGCCGCCGCAGGCAGGAGCGCGGCGCCAAGGCTCGCGATGAGAGGTGTGAGGAAAGAAGATTTCATGGGATCACCGCTGCGAGATGGAGGAGTTCGAAGATAGGGTGGCCGTCGGCGCGCTGGTCGTGTCGGGCGTCACGGACAGGACGGAGGATTGTCTGCGGATACTGTCCGCTTCGTCGGCAGACAGTCCCATCGCAAAACCCGGCAAAGAGCTGAAAGTCTCGTGCAGCACCGGCCGGCAGCCGGTCTGCATGCCGCTGCGATCATAACCCTGCGCACCAAAAGCCGCCTCAAGAACAGCCTCGCGCCGACCTTCCAGGCCGTCAGCGTTCCTGCTGGCATCCGGCGCGAGCCTGACAATCATGATTGTCCGGTCCGCCTCGACACATCCGGCCACGGGTTCCGATGTCGTCGCACAGCCGACCAGCAGCCCGGCCGGGATCAGAGCAAGCGCCAATACTATCCCCGGAATCGACCGCCTGACTTTGCAGGTCTTTTTCAGATGCATCCCGTTTCCCCTCATTCTGCCTGCCAGTCTGGATCGACTCTTGTTCAGGCCTTGATGGCAGCATATCGCGCCATTCGGAAAAATATATGTCGCTCCGCGATGTCGACAATTTTTTGTCGCCGAACAGGAGCGAACAACTTCTAAGGGCCGACTGCAGCTGTGACGCACTGCCACATCCAAACGCGACGGAAATCGCAGCCAATGTCGTTTCAGCAGGTATGGCAGCCCCGTTCCCGGAGACCCGGCATGACCTTTCGGCGCACAGTTTTCTGGACTCATCTGGCTGCAGGCCTCGTCACTGCCCTCTTCATCGGGCTTATGTCGATTACCGGCGTGCTGCTCACCTATGAACGCCAGATGATCCGCTGGGCCCAGGATGCAGCTGTTTCCGCGCCCGCCGGCGAAGCGCCCTTGACCTTCCAGGGTCTGGTGGACGCCGCAGCGGCGGAAGGCGCGCAAGCCGGCCATGTAGTTACCGTGCCGGATGGCCGGACCGGCGCTGTGCATGTTGCAGCCGGGCGGCGCAATGCCTTCCTGCTCGATCCCTACACGGGTGACCGCCTTGAGGGCGCCGGGGAAGGCATGGAAGCCTTCTTCGGCCGGGTCATGCGCATCCACCGCTGGCTCGCCTTCACGGGCGGGCGCAATGATCTGGGCGCCGCGATCAATGGCGCGGCCAATCTGGCCTTCGCCGCCCTCATTCTTACCGGGCTTTACCTGTGGTGGCCGAAGGTGTGGCGCTGGGCCTTCCTGAAAACCCAGCTCCTGTTTCGCCGCCATTATCCCTCCGCCAAGGCGCGTCACTATAACTGGCACCATGTGATGGGCTTCTGGATGGCACTGCCCCTGCTCGCCATCACGCTGACCGGTGCGGTCTTCTCCTACGGCTGGGCCAATGCGCTGGTCTATGCGGCCTTTGGCGAAAGCGTGCCGGTGCGAGGCGGACCGCCGGTTCCCGCCGAAACCCCGGAAGCAACGTCTGACGAGCCGCAAGGCCTGGCCGGCGAGCCCGCGTCGCTGGACGCGCTCGTGGCGCTCGCTATCGCCGAAACCGGTCCCGGACGCCGGATTGCCATTACCCTGCCTGAGGAAAACGCCGAAACGGTGCGCATATCCGTGGATCACGGCAATGGTGTCCAGGCCAGCCTGATTGACGAGGTCGTGGTGTTCCGCGACGGATCAGGCCTGGCTACGGCGACACCGGCACGCCGTTCGCCCGCCGCCGAGGCCCGCCGCTATATCCGTTTCCTGCACACCGGAGAAATCTACGGACTCGCCGGCCAGACCCTCGCGGGCCTCGCATCCCTGTTTGCCGTCCTGCTGGTCTATACCGGAGCCTGCCTCGGCGTGACCCGGCTGCGGCGGATGTGGCGGGAGCGATAGGCCGGATGCAGCGCGTTCTGTTTGAGGAGAAGAATGGCGCGGGCTGATGGACCAGCCTCTAACCCCACAGCCCTGAGCGCGTTCCAGGTGAGCATCGACCCGATCGCCGGCGGCCGCGACAGGCTCGGGTCGAGCGGAGCGGGAACAAGGGAAAAAATGGTGCCCGGGGGCGGATTCGAACCACCGACACGCGGATTTTCAATCCGCTGCTCTACCAACTGAGCTACCCGGGCGCCGGGCGGACACGCGCATCAGGGCGCGGTCGAGAGCGCGGTTTATAGGGGCCCGCGCCGGGCCTGTCCATGGCCGTTTTCAGCGAAATGTGCACCCGGCCGCAACGTCCGGTCGGCCAGCCTAGCGGTCTTCCTCAGACGGCGGGTTTTCCTCGGCCACATCGGCCGGTTCGCCGGGAATGGCATAGCTGTCATTCATCCACTTGCCCAGATCCACATCGGCACAGCGCTTGGAGCAGAAGGGCTTGAATTCGGGGTCGGCCGGCTTGCGGCAGATGGGACATTTCATGATGCCCTCCTTGGTTCGCTATTCGCGCGCCGGGTCAGGCGCGGCTGACGCGCGCATCCTCGCGATCGAGACCGTCGGCGGCCACCAGCTCGAACCGCGGCCCGATCCGGCCGGTCAGCGCCTTGCGCCAGCCGATCGTATCAGCATCGAGCCAGGCGAAAACCTCCGGCGAGACTTCCAGCTTCTGCTTGCGGCTGCGATCGGATATGGCCTCGCCCTGCAGGCGTCGCAAGGCCGCCAGGGCACAGCTCTCCACCGACAAGCGCCCATCGGCATCGCACATCTGCTCGCGCAGTGAGCGGCCCCGGCGCTGGCGTGCCAGTTCGCCGACGCCGAATTGCGACAGCGGCGCCACATCCACCTTCGCCCGGTCACGCTTGAACGCACCGCGCATCGCCTGCTCCACCGTCTTGCGATCGGGCTGGGCGCGCATGTGCACAAAGTCGATGGCGATAATGCCGCCGAGGCCACGCAGACGCACCTGGCGGGCGGCTTCCTTGGCGGCCGACGTGTTCAGCGCCACAGCCAGCTGCGCCGGTGAGCCCTGGCCCTTGCGGCCGTCGGCATCGACATCGATCGTCGTCATCGCCCGCGTCGTCTCGATATAGAGCGAGCCGCCGCCGGGAATGGGTGCGAGCGGATTCAGCGCCGCCTCGAACTCATCGTCCAGATCGATATCCGTCTCGTCCGCCCACACCGCCTCGGCCTCGCCGTAAGCTTTCACCAAGCGCTGGGCAAGGATCGGCGCCGGCTGGAGACATTCAGGCGCATCGCCCTCCCCGGCCTCGGCCAGGGCGAGATTGGGGCCTTTTTCGGCATAGGCTTCGCGGGCAATACGCACACCGATGGCGGCGCCTTCATGGAAGCCCTTGGGCCGGCCGGCCTTGCCGAAGGGCAGGAAGCCTTCCGGCCCAACGCCGAGATCGACAAAGGCCGCATTCAGTGCCGGTTCGACCCGGCGCACGCGGCCGCGATAGATCTCGCCCTCGACGACGCGCTGACCGGCCTCGCTCCAGCGGTCCAGCCACAGCTCGACCACACGGCCATTGTCCACGACAGCGGCGCGGGTTTCGCCAATATTTTCCTCGATCAGGATGCGGCGGCTCATGTCGTCGGCCTTTCGCCCATGCGCTCGGTCACGGGATAGCCCAGACCGGCCAGCAGATTGCTCGTCTCGTAGAGCGGCAGTCCCACCACGCCGGTGAAGGAGCCGATCAGATTCACCACAAAACACCCGGCCCGGCCCTGGATACCATAGCCCCCGGCCTTTCCATGCCATTCGCCCGAGGCGATATAGGCGTCGATCTCCGGCTGGGACAGGCGTTTGAACTTCACCCGGGTCTCGACCACACGCGCCGCGAATGCCCCGCCGGGGCCTGCCGCGGCAATGCCGGTGAAGACCCGGTGATTGCGGCCGGACAGAAGGTCCAGACAGCGCCGGGCCTCGGCCTCGTCGAGCGTCTTGGGCAGAATGCGCCGGCCGACACCGACCACCGTATCTGCCGCAAGCACGAACGCATCGCCGCCCGCGCGCACGGACGGGTGCGCCATCGCCTTTTCCTGCGCCAGGCGCAGGGCGAGCGGCCCCGGCAATTCGCCGGGGATCTCGTGCTCGTCGATATGTGTGGGTTCGACCGCGTCGGGAACAATCCCGACACTGACCAGAAGATCGAGGCGGCGCGGTGAGGCGCTTGCCAGGATCAGGGGCGGTCGCGGTCCGTGTGCCATGGCGGCATCCGTCATTGCGTCGACGCGCCCCGCAAACGGTTTACTTGAAGCGATAGGTGATACGACCCTTGGTCAGGTCATAGGGTGTCATTTCGACAAGCACCTTGTCGCCCGCCAGAACCCGGATCCGGTTCTTGCGCATCTTGCCCGCCGTGTGGGCGATGATCTCGTGATCATTCTCGAGTTTGACCCGGAAGGTCGCGTTCGGAAGCAGTTCCGTCACCTCGCCGGGAAACTCCAACAACTCTTCTTTCGCCATGCGGCTCCTCAATTCCTGGCCCGGATTTCCGGGCGAAATAAATACGGGATAAGGCCGACTCGCCGTGCGGCCGGCGTCCCGGAGCGCGCTATATAGTCCTTCACCGGGTGCAAAGTCGAGACGTCAAGCGCTTTTTAGGCTGGCATCCCACTGTGCGATGCGTGCAGCAATGGCGTCACGGGTCTCTCGATAGGCCGCCAGACGCATGTCGCGATTGCCGCCGGTCTCGCTGGGATCGGGGATCGGCCAGGCCTGGAACTCGGCGCCCGTGCGCGCCGCATAGTCCCGCGCCGTGCGGTCGGCCGCAGTAGACAGCGAGACCACGATATCGGCCGCCGGCTCGCCTACACCATTGAGGGCGATCGGCGAGAAGTCTTCGAGGTCGATGCCCTCTTCCAGCATCACCGCCACCATGAAGGGGTCGGCAAAGGCGGCCGGGATCACGCCGCAGGAGCGCGCCGAGACATCGTCGCCGAAGCGTTTGCGCCACAGTGCCTCGCCCATCGGCGAGCGGATGGCATTGCGCCCGCAGACGAACAGGACCGAGGGCGTCGTCATGAGGCAGCCCGCCGGTGCAGGGCGCAGATCAGGGTGAAGAGCCGCCGGGCGGTGTCGAAGTCCACCTCGATCTTGCCGCTCAGCCGCTCGCGCAACAGCGTCGAGCCTTCGTTGTGCACCCCGCGGCGGCCCATGTCGATCGCCTCGATCTGGGCCAGCGGCGCATCGCGCACAGCCTCGTAATAGCTCTCGCAGATCAGGAAATAGTCCTTGATGATGCGGCGCAGCGGCCCCAGCGCAAAGACGAAGGCGCGCACCGGCGTATCGTCATCCTGGCGCACATCGAAGACCAGACGGTCATCCTCGATCGCCAGGCGCAGGGCAAACGGGCCGTCGGTATCGCCGGACGGACGGAAACTGTTGGCTTCGAGAAGATCGGCAATGGCAACGCGCCGCTCATGGTCGGCATTGACATCGCCCGGCCCCATGCTGGCCGCGTCGAGATCGATCCTGACAATCCGGTCCGGCAGTTCGCTCATTGCCTGCTCGCCCCTTCTTCCGGCCCGTCCTCATGCACCGGCCGGCCGCCCGTCGCGCGCCAGGGCGCGGTCAGGTCGGCCATCACCACATCCAGGCATTCCACATCAAGCCGCACCTCGCCGCCACCGGAAAACACCAGCACGACGGTGCCGGCGGGCGTTTCGGCCGGTTCGAAGGCAATGGACAGCAGGTTGACCACGGCATCACTGGCGCCCTGGCGAATATTCTGCGAGCGCGCCGCAGCGACGCGGCCGATCTGCAGACCGCTGCGCACACGGCGATCGCGCCGGCCCGCTTCCCAGCAGAAGCGGTTGAAGGCAATAGTGAATGCCTTCTCGCGGCGCGAGAACTGGAAGTCGCCCAGCTGCGCCACAGCATCCTGCAGGGCTGCCGATATCGGTTCGAGGTCCGTCGCGTCGAATGCCACCAGACGCAGGGGCCGGTCGTCTCGCTTCAAGGTCTCAGGACTCCGCCGGTTCAGACTGACGTTCGATCCGCGCGCCGCAGCCTGACAGCTTGGCCTCCAGGCGCTCGAACCCACGATCAAGGTGATAGACCCGATTGACCACGGTTTCACCCTCGGCGGCAAGTCCGGCAATGACCAGGCTGACCGAAGCGCGCAGGTCCGTCGCCATGACGGGGGCGCCTTTCAGCCGCGGCACACCGCGCACGACCGCCTCATTGCCGTTGACGCTGATATCGGCGCCCAGACGCGTCAGCTCCGGGGCGTGCATGAAACGGTTCTCGAAAATCGTCTCGCGGATCACCGATGTGCCTTCGGCCGTCGTCATCAGCGCCATGAATTGCGCCTGGGCGTCCGTCGGGAAGCCCGGATAGGGCTGGGTCTCGATATCGACACCCGTCACACGGGCGCCATTACGCTCGACCCGCACGCCGCCCTCGACCGGCTGGACCGTCACGCCGGCCTCGTTCATCGCATTCCACAGCGCCTTGTTATGCGCCCACACGGCGCCATCCAGCACCACATCACCGCCAGCCGCCGCAACCGCCAGCGCATAGGTCGCGGTCTCGATCCGGTCACCGACGACCGCGTGGGTTACGCCGTTCAGGCGCTCGCGCCCCTGGATACGGATAGTCGATGTACCCGCACCCTCGACCTCGGCGCCCATCGCCGTGAGGCAGGCCGCCAGATCGGCGATCTCCGGTTCGCGCGCAGCGTTCTCGATCACGGTTTCGCCCCGTGCCAGGGCCGCAGCGAGCATGGTGTGTTCGGTCGCACCGACCGAGGCGAAGGGCAGATCCACCTCACCGCCGACAAGACCGCCTGCGGGCGCCTTGGCATCGACATAGCCCTCTTCCAGCGTGATCTGCGCCCCCAGCGTCTCCAGCGCCTTCAGGTGCAGATCGACCGGACGCGCGCCGATGGCGCAGCCGCCCGGTAGCGAGACGCGGGCCCGGCCTTCACGGGCGACGAGCGGTCCGAGCACATTGAAGGTGGCGCGCATTTTCCGCACCAGATCATAGGGCGCGAATGTGTCGGTGATCTCGGCGGCGTGCAGCTGCATCTGGGCGCCGGGGCCCTCCTCCACACGCAGCCCCAGACGCGCCAGCAAATGCCCCATGAAGCGGGAATCGGCCAGGCGCGGCATATTGGTGAGAATCAGCGGCTCGTCCGTCAAAAGCGCGGCGGCCATGAGTTTGAGCGCGGAATTCTTGGCGCCGCTGATGGCGATTCGGCCGTTGAGCCGGGCGCCACCCTGGATGACGATACGGTCCATGCTTACTCCCCGGTACAGATTGGTCGGATAATGCGAGCCGGCATGCAGCCCGGCGAAGCGGGCGGCATTATGACGGCTTTCCGGGCTTTTCCGGGGCCGTTTCCGCAGCTGCGGGTGTTTCGGTTGCAGTCGCGCCCCCGGCAGGCTTCGCAGCAGCCTTGCGGCGGCGCAGATTGGCCCGCAGGGCCTCGGCCAGACGGGCCTCGCGGGACCCCGGTTCGGGCTTGCCGGACTTGCGCGGGGCGGGCGGACCGCCGTTCTGGGATGGTGTCTTCATGTAATTGGTCATGTCGAACGCTGCACATCGCGTCAAGACACTCTTGGCCTCGCTCCTCCCTTGGGTTATACGCCCGTCTCTCGATCGCCGACAGGCGAACCCGGTGCGCCGCTATAGCTCAGGGGTAGAGCGTTCCCTTGGTAAGGGAGAGGTCGAGTGTTCAATTCACTCTAGCGGCACCATTTCTTTCATTTAAGTGCGATCAAACGGATAGCCAGCCCGCCCCCTGGTGAGGCGCAAACCCGTATGGACGCCGCGCGGCGCTGGCGATAACGTCCGCCGCCGATTATCGGGGACGGTTCGGGGAATGCTGGGTTCAGATCTTTTTCGTGCTGCAGGCCTGCTGGCCGCAACGGCAGCCGGTGCGGCTGCGCTGGCCGGATTTGCGCCAGAACTGCGTGCCGCCGGCGTGCTGCCCGCGCCGGCCGAACGCGAGACGCTGGTCTACACGGTGATCGAGATGACAGAGCGCTTCGACACGCGGCGTGCCTGCCCGCTCGATCTGGACACCGCGCGGCAGAAGATCGAACGGCAGATCGACCGTCTGGGCTTTCAGCCTGTCTACAGTCCGATCGCGGATGGACCGGACGTGCTGACCCATGAATTCCTGGCCGAACGCAACGTCGGCATCCCTGCCGCGGCTCCAGCCTGCGCCTGGCAGGTCGCCGCCATGCTGAACGGCCGCATGACACCGGCCAGCCGCGATATCGACGGCCAGCCCCTGTCGGCCGTCGACCAGCTGACACCGGCGCTGACACACCTGCTGGCCGACCGGTCCGCAGCGCCGTCATCCTGACTGCAGCGCGCATTGGAACCCATTGCGATCTGGCCGGTTACTGCTCACGCGCGGGCGGAGCCGGTCCGTCCCGGATCGCCCTCCGGCCCCTCTCCGGCTTCGCCCGCCATGCGCTTGACGTCGGCCCGGCATAACGCACCATTGAGGCGATGACCGATTATTTCCCCTCCATCCCGCCCCGCAAGGCCGACGACCTGCCGGTCTCCGGCGGTCACACCCTCTATTTCGAGGAATGCGGGAATCCGGACGGGCTGCCGCTCGTCTTCCTGCATGGCGGGCCGGGTTCGGGCGCTTCAGCCAAATACCGGCGCATGTTCGATCCGGACGTGTTCAATCTCATCCTGTTCGACCAGCGCGGCTGCGGGCGCTCGACTCCGCATCTGTCGATCGAGGCAAACACCACCGCCCACCTGATCGAGGATATCGAGCGGCTGCGCGAACATCTCGGCTTCGAGCGCTGGATGGTTTTCGGCCCGTCCTGGGGATCCACCCTCGCCCTGGCCTATGCCGAGGCCTTCCCGGAGCGGGTGAGCGGACTGGTGGTGGAGGGTATTTTCCTCGCCCAGCCATCCGATCTCGACTGGATGCACGGCCCGGACGGCGCCCGCAATGTCTTCCCCGATGCCTGGGCGGATTTCGCCGCGCCGGCTCCGGAGCGGGCCCGCAAGTCGCCGCGCGCCATGATGGAATGGTGTTTCGAACAGATGCAGGCCGAGATCGCCAACGGTCTGACGCTGCTGCGCCGACTGGACGACACGCGTGTCAGCCTGGAGGAGATTCGCCAGTCCACACTGTACCGCTGGACCGAGTATGAGGACCGCCTCTCCTATCTCGACAATCCGCCCGAAGCGGTGCTGTCGGGCCTGCGGGCCCGCGGCGCAGAATTCGTGGCCGCCCACTCGCTGATCGAAGTCCACTACTTCCGCAATGGATGTTTCTTCGAGCCGGACCAGCTGATCCGCAATGCGCGGCAGCTCTCCAACATCCCCATGCATATCCTGCATTCGCGCTATGACATGGTGTGTCCGGCCAGTGCTGCCTTCCGACTGGCCCGCGCCTGCCCCCATGCCGGCTTCGACCTGGTCACCGTCAACGGCCACGCCATGACCGAGACCACTCAGCCCATCCTCAACCGCATCATGGCGCGCATGGCATCCGTGGTAGAATAGCGGCACGTCAAACCGCAGGCGCTATCGGCCGCCAGGCATGGATGGCGATGGCGACGCTGCCGCCGGTGAAGTCGCCGCCATTCGCGGTCAGCTCGACCGGCGTGTCGGTATAGAAGGCTGTGGGCCCGATCACACCGATATTGCTCGCACCGGGTGACACCCCCAGCGAACCGCCGAATTTCGACGCCTCGCCCGCTATCCCGCAATCGAAGGAGGCCGCGCCGGTGATCGCGCTGCGTGTGGTCACCGAGACGGCGAACACGATGGAGCGCGCCGGGATGACCACGCTGCTGGCGACGCTGGCGCCAGAAAGCCCGGTCAATATGTCCTCGATCAGTACGGCTTCGGTCGCCGCGCCACCCTCGCCGGCCGTCAGGATCGTGTTGGCCGCTGCAGCGATCCAGGCATTGCGGCCCGCATCGAAGGCCACGCTGCACGCTTCGTCGCGCACATGCACCCGCCAGCCGTCCGCCGGCACAATCGCTGTCCAGAAACCGTCGCGCCAGATCGCCAGCGTGCCCGCTGCCATCGCCGCCCAGTCATCGCCGCTGGCGCCGGCCGGCACGATCCAGACATCGCCCTCGCCGGGCGCGCCGGGCTGGACGGTCAGTGTGCGGCTTTCCACACAGGCCTGTGTGAGGGCGTCGAGCCGCAGCAGCGCCTCGTTCACGGTGACATGTTTTTGCGCCTGGGCCGGCATGACCAGCGGCAGGGACAGGTTGGGTGTGGTTTCGCTCATGCTGATGCTCTCCCGGTTTGTGCCGTTATTGTGCAGCCGGTTTGGCGTGCGGGGATTTCCCCGCGCACTGTCCACGCACCGCACCGCCTCTTGACGCACGCGCCGTGCGCGCCTTTTCTCCGCGCCAGAACAAGAACACACGTTTCGAGGACAATCGCGCATGACCGACGATATCCGCGCCCTGGCCGGGGGATTTCCGGCCTTGAGCCCACAGGATTGGCGGCCGCTCGCCGAGAAGGCGCTGCGGGGCGCGGACTTCGAGCAGACGCTGTCGCGCACCACGGTCGACGGGATTGATCGCGGACCGGTCTTCTTCAACCGGCCCGAGGGCGCGCATGCTGTCGACGCGGCTCCGCGCGACCTCCACCTGCCCTGGGGCATGCGCCAGACCCTGGTCGAAGCGACGCCGGACGCCGCCAATGCCGCGGCGCTGACCGACCTGATGGGCGGTGTATCGGAGCTGGAATTGCGGCTCGATCCGGAAGGCCGCTTCGGTCTCAAGGCCAATGATGTCGATCTCATGGATGCCGCCCTGAAGGGCGTTGATCTCACCCTCGCCCCGATCCATCTGGACAGTCTGGGCGGCCAGGGTCACCACGCCCATGTTTTCCTGACCCTGATGGCGCGGCGGCGGGTGGATGGCGAGCAGATCGAGGGCGGGCTGGGCATCTCCCCGGTCGAACGCGCTGCACGCCAGGGCGTGGTGCTGGACGATCAGTGCTTTCCCAAGGCGATCGAGATTGCCGAACTCGCCCATGCCGCCTTCCCCAATCTGAAAATCTTCCGCGCCGATGCCGCGCTGGCCTTTGAGGCCGGCGGCAGCGAGGTGCAGGAATTGGCGATGATGGCCGCGTCGGCCGCGAGCTATATCCGCCTTGCCCTCAAGGCCGGGCTGGATGCCGACGCCGCCGCGCGTTCGGTCGAGGCGCGCCTGGTGGCCGACACCGACATCCACCTCACCATCGCCAAGCTGCGCGCGGCGCGGCGCATCTTTGCCCGCATCGCGGAGAGCTTTGGCGCGTCGGACAATGCCCGCCGCCTCAGCCTGCATGCCACCACGGCGCGCCGCATGCTGTCGGCCAGGGACCCGTGGACCAATCTCATCCGCAATGCCTGCGCCGGCTTTGCCGCAGCCGCCGGCGGCGCCGACGCAATCACCGTGCGACCGCTGACCGAAGCGCTCGGCCGGCCGACACCCTTTGCCCGCCGCGTCGCGCGCAATCTCCACATCCTGCTCGCCGAGGAGAGCCATCTGGGCAAGGTGACCGACCCGGCCGCCGGCTCCTACCTGCACGAAAGCCTCGCCGACGCCCTGGCACAGAAAGCCTGGGTCCTGTTCCAGGAGGTCGAGGCCAAGGGCGGGCTCGCCTCGGCCCTCTCCTCGGAATGGTTCCAGTCGGAAATTGCCAAATCCCGCCGGGCCCATCTCAACCGCTATGAAGCCGGCACCGACCAGATCCTGGGCGTGACGCAATATGCCGACCCGGATCCGCGCGCCGTTGAGACGGATGGCAGCTGGCCCGATGACGACCGGCCCGCCTGCGCCCTCGCCCCGGTCCGCTTTGCCGCCCAGTTCGAGGAGGCCGCCCAATGACCCGTCCCGGCCCCGACTTCACCCGGATCGATCTTGGCGACGCGCAAAACCCCGGCAGCGGATCGCGCGAGCCCTGGGAAACCGCCGAAGGCATTGCCGTGAAATCGCAATACCGGGCGGAGGATGCCGCCGGGATCGATTTCACCGGCTCCATCCCGGGTGCGGCGCCCCTCGTGCGCGGTCCCTATCCGACCATGTTCCTGCAGCGCCCCTGGACGATCCGGCAATATGCCGGCTTCTCCACGGCCGAGGATTCCAACGCCTTCTATCGCCGCAATCTGGCCGCGGGCCAGAAAGGCCTCTCCGTCGCCTTCGACCTGGCCACCCACCGCGGCTATGACAGCGACCACCCGCGCGTGTCCGGCGATGTCGGCATGGCCGGCGTGGCGATCGACAGCATCTACGACACACGCACCCTGTTCGACGGCATCCCGCTGGACGAGATGTCGGTGTCGATGACCATGAATGGCGCGGTCCTGCCGGTGATGGCGCTCTACATCGTCGCCGCCGAGGAACAGGGCGTGAGCCCAGACAAGCTCTCGGGAACGATCCAGAACGATATCCTCAAGGAGTTCATGGTCCGCAACACCTATATCTACCCGCCGCGGCCCTCGATGCGGATCATCTCCGACATTTTCGAATACACCTCGACCCACATGCCGCGGTTCAACTCGATCTCGATCTCCGGCTATCACATGCAGGAAGCCGGAGCGCCAGCGGATCTGGAACTGGCCTACACGATCGCGGACGGTCTGGAATACATCGCCACCGGTATCGAGGCTGGACTGGACGTCGACTCTTTCGCGCCGCGCCTCTCCTTCTTCTTCGGCATCGGCATGAATGTCTTCATGGAGATCGCCAAGCTGCGCGCCGCCCGCCTCCTGTGGGCCAAGCTGGTGAAGGAGCGCTTCTCGCCGAAGTCCGACAAGTCGATCTGCCTGCGCACGCACTGCCAGACCTCGGGCTGGTCGCTGGCCGCCCAGGACGTGTTCAACAATGTCGGCCGCACGGCGCTGGAAGCCATCGCCGCCGTCGACGGTCACACCCAGTCGCTGCACACCAATTCGCTGGACGAGGCGCTGGCCCTGCCGACCGACTTCTCGGCCCGTATCGCCCGCAACACCCAGCTCCTGCTGGCCGGTGAAGCGCATCTGTGCGACGCGATCGATCCGTGGGGCGGCAGCCACTACATCGAACGCCTCACCCATGATCTCGCCGCCCGGGCGCTGGACCATATCGCCGAGGTCGACGAACTGGGCGGCATGGCCAAGGCGATCGAGGCCGGTATTCCCAAACTGCGGATCGAGGAAGCGGCTGCGCGCACCCAGGCGCTGATCGACAGCGGCCGCCAGACCATCACCGGCGTCAACAAGTTCCGCCTGGACGAGGAAGAGGACGTGCCCGTCCTCAAGGTCGACAACTACATGGTCCGCAAGCAGCAGATCGAGAAGCTGGAACGCCTGCGCGCCGAACGCGATCCGGCCGCCGTCGAGGCTGCCCTCAACGCGCTCGCCGAAGGCGCCCGCACCGGCAAGGGCAATCTGCTCGCTCTCTCCGTCGACGCCGCCCGCGCGAAAGCCACCGTCGGCGAAATCTCCGACGCAATGGAGACCGCCTTCAACCGTCATGTCGCCAAGATCAAGGGTGTGACCGGTGTCTATGGCGCAGCAGCCGGCGAGGACGACAAGGTGAAACGCGCCCTCGCCCTGGCCGAAGCCTTTGCGAAACGCCATGGCCGGAAGCCGAAAATCCTGATCGCCAAGCTCGGCCAGGACGGTCATGACCGCGGCCAGAAAGTCGTCGCCTCGGCCTATACCGATCTGGGCTGGGATGTGGTGATCGGCCCGCTCTTCCAGACGCCGGAAGAAGCTGCTGAACTCGCCGTGTCGGAGAGTGTCGATGCGGCAGCGGCCTCATCGCTCGCCGCCGGCCACCTCACCCTTGTACCGGAACTGCGCGACGCGCTGCGCGACAAGGGCCGTGAGGACATTCTGGTGATTGTCGGCGGCGTCATCCCGCCGGACGACGAACCCGTGCTGCGCCAGATGGGCGCCGCGGCCGTCTTCCCCCCCGGCACCGTCATCGCCGACTCGGCCCTCGTCATGCTGGAACGCATGGGGATGGAGGAGGAAGAGGCGTAGGGCTTCCCCTGCGCAAGCGGGGGAAGTGGCCGAGCCCGGCCCTGGGCCGGGTGAGGTCGAAGGGGGGTGAGTCTGCGCGCTCTCGCGCTCTGCGGTGCTTCGCGCCGCCCCCTCAGTCCGCTACGCGGACAGCTCCCCCGCAAGCGGGGCGAGCCCTCCCTCAGATCACCAGGCCGTGCAGCGCCAGCCAGGCGAAGCCGAAATAGAGGGCGGAGAGGATGGCGGTCATGCCGGCGCCGGTGAGGAAATAGGGTTTCAGGGTCGGCCAGGAGAGCCCGTGGGCGATGGCGGCAACCTCGCGCGCGATCTCCTCGACCAGCCGGTCGCGCTTCTGCCCGGCCAGCGCCAGCAGCAGATCGTCATGCCAGAGCTGCGGCTGCTGGGCGCTCTCTGCCAGGACTTCGTCGAAGGTCTGGGCGGCGATGATCTCGGCCACGGTCAGGCGCGGGCGCCAGCCATGCTTGCGCAGTTCGCTGGCGGCAAAACTCAACGTCGGCCAGAGCATGTAGAAATCGCGGATCAGATAGGCGGTCAGCAGCGCCAGCAGCATCGCGCCGTAGAGCCAGCCCTGCAGCACGCCCAGCCGCTCCAGCGCGACTACGCCCAGCAGCAAGCCCGCCTTCACGACCAGGGCGATGGAAAAGCGGCGCAGATGGTCGATCACGAAGCCGCGCGCCTGGGTGCGGATGCGTTCGCGCACTTCCGCACCGGCGCGCTGGACCAGCGCCGCCTTCTTCTTTTCGACCTGGCCGGCCAGCAGTTTGCGCCCGATGAAGACGCCACCGGACACCGCCGACACGACCAGCGTGGCGATCCTGAATACGCTCATCGTCCCTACCGTCTGCGGACCGCGGACGTGCGGCCCTGTCATGCCCTGATCGCGCGATTCTGGCGCCAACTGGCGGCGAAATCGCGGCAAGGCCTGACGACTAGATAGAAATCGCGGCCGTTCAGAGCAAACCGGCGATGACACGCTGCACACCCCGGGAGGCGTTTTCCGGATCCCGGGCCACGACATAGCCGGCGGCCAGCGCGATCGCGACAGCGCTGAGCGGATGCTTCTTGACGATGTGCTGCACAGTATCGAAGGGCAGGTCCGCCAGGGTTTCTGCCGCCAGGCTCTCGGCCTGGTGCGCTTCGGCCTCGGCCGGTTTGTAGGGCAGGAGGAAGAAATAGAGGCACAGGCAGGACAGGCCGATCAACACAGCCCCGACGCTCACCGTCGCCCAGGCCAGTCCGAGGACCGGCGTCAGCACGACAACCAGCGCATAGGCCATGGACAACGCCCCGGCAAAGCCGAACAGGGCGCCGCCCACAGCGGCCAGTAATCTGAGCTTGGCCTTTTCCATGACGCGATCCTCGTGCTGCCCTAGCGGCGCGAGGAGACGTAGGAGAGGAGCGCGCCGACGCCCATCGCAATACCGATGGCGGCCAGCGGGTTCTCGCGCACCTTGTCCTCGACCGTGGTGCGCGCCTCGTCGACACCCTGCTGGGCGCGTTCGGACCATTCCTTCGAGCGCTCGATACCCTCGCGCGACTTGGCGGAGGCGTAGCTTCCCGTATCCGAAAGCAGTTTCGACAGATCGCCGCGCAGCGCCTTCAGGTCATTGCGCAGTTCGTCGATATCGGAATCCACGGACTTGGCGGCATCCTTGGCGTTCTGCTGGCCCGCCGCGATCTTGGTCTCGGTCTTGGTCGGCATTGTGCGTACTCCTTCGGCTGCTTCCGGTTCGGGTTCCTCTTTGCAACACCTGCCGCGGACAATCGTTCCATCATTCCGCGCATTCATGCAGATCGCCGCTCCCCGGTCGCAAACGGGCGGGCCCGGGCGGAACGCTTGCCCGGTTTCACACGTTGTCCTTGCAGTTGGCCGGCTGTGTACCGACCCCCGCGTATCGAGCCGGCGCCTCCGGGAGCCACCCATGCCGATGAAGCGCATATTCAGGACTGCTCACCGCCCCGCCAAGCGTGCAGCCGGTTATGCCCTGATGGGGCTCGGCGGCGTTCTCGCAATCACACCGCTTCCCGCCGGCATCCTGCTGGCCGGGGTCGGCGCGGCGATCCTGATACCAGCCGACTCGGGGTTCCGGCGCTGGGTACGCGAGCGCCGGCGCAGCTCGAAATGGCTCGACGGCACATTGAACCGGATCGGTCACGCCGCGCCCGGCTCTCTGGGCCGCTATCTCATCCGGTGAGGCGGGCAGCATGCGAACGCGGCCACCCGGACAGAGGACGGGCCGCGCACAGCCGCCCGTCCCCCCGACCAGCCTTGCGGCCGGATCAGCTTTCGATCAGGCAGTTGGTGGTGTCGTCGAGCGTGGTCATCACGCGCGATTCGGGATGGTCATAGCCCATCGAGATCTGGAACATCACCCGGAAGACATGCTGCTCCTCCAGGGCCGCCGGCACACCATCCGACATGAAGGCGTAGATACCCTGGATCCCAAGCGGGAACAGGTCGACCGCCGTTGCCTGGACCGTCGAGCTCGCCGACATCATCATGGATTGCGGATCGATGCGATACTCGGTGGTGACGCTCTGGCCAATCCAGTCGCCATAGTTGGCCTGGCAATCGGCGTCGCGCGACGGGTCCGGCTGGCCGGTCTGGTTCATCGCCGAGATCGACTGCAATTCCAGCGTGACGTCGCCGGTATGGTCGTCCGCCATGGCCGGTCCGGCGAACAGCGCCGCAGCAAGGCCTGCACTCACAATCATGCATCGTTTCATCGTCAGCCCCTTTTCCATTTACGGGGGAATTCCCGTTTCATATATCTACAGGTTGCACGCCCACTCGACAATCCGCGCTGCGCGAACACTCATCCGGTTCATCGCAGCGTCAGCCAGGATGTGTCACAGTGCAGAACAGACGCAACACAGCGAGGTTATCCGACATGCGCTCCCTTCTCTGCCTGATAGCGCTTGCATCCGTGACGGCCTGCGCCTCGACGCCGACCGCCTATCAGCCGATGGCAGGCGGCGATCGCGGTTATTCTGAAATGCGCATCGAACAGGACCGCTACCGCATCCGCTTTGCCGCTGGCAGCGATGCCTCCTTCCAGCTGGCCGAGGACTACGCCCTGCGCCGGGCGGCGGAGATCACCCTGCGCGACGGCGGCGACTGGTTCCTCGTGGTCGGCCGCGCCCGCGACGGCAATGACCGGGATCCGGTCGGCGTCGGCGGCTCGGTCGGTCAGACCTGGGGGTCCGGCGGCTTCCGCGCTTCAGGCGTCGGCATCGGGCTGCGCTTTGACGGCAGTGCCGGCGAGAAGGAAGTGATGCTGGAAATCGTCGTGCGGTCCGGCGAACGGCCGCAGGATCCGCAGGCTTATGATGCCCGCGCCATCCTGGACTTTGCACCGCGTTAGCGGCGCGCCTACTCCGCCAGAAGGCCCAGCTCGCGCTGTTTCTTCTTGCTGAGACCGGACGCGACCAGTTCGTGCGACTTGGCGATATAGGCCTGCAGATCGCTGTCCGGCAGGCCGGGTGTGTCATAGTGCTGGATCCAGCTCATCCCGCGTGAGGCGAGATAGGGCGCCGGGCGCAAGCCGGGCTGTTCCTGCAGGATTTCGAAGGAAAGCGGTGTGACCTTGAAGGTGATACCGGGATAGTCCCGCAATCCCCAGCCACCGATGGCGAACACCTTGCCGCCCACTTTCCAGACATTCGCATTCCCCCACTGCACCACATGCGTGGTGGCAGGCAGTGAAGCGCAATAGGCGTTGAATTCGTCTTCGGTCATGGCCGGACGTCAGCCGGCAAGATCGCGCGCCTGGCTGACCCAGTTGTCGCGCTCGATCCGGCCGCGGCCATTGATGCGGTCATCCCAGACTTCCACATCGGTTTCGCTCCAGGCGGCGATCTGGGCGAAGGTCGTGACGCCGCCAGCCTTGAGCGCAGCTTCGGCCTTGGGACCCAGCCCCTTGATCCGGGTGAGATCATCCTCGCCGGACACCGTCTCTGCCTTGGCCGGCGTCTCCGCGACAGCAGCGGGCTTCGGGGCAGCCTTTTTCGGGGCGGCCGGCTTGGGTGCGGTCGCCGGTTTGGCTTTCGCCTTCGGCCTGGGCGCAGCTTCAGCAGCAGGCTCGGGCTCGGACGCCTCAGGCGTCGCGGGCGCCGCCGGTGCGACCTGGGGCGCGGCCTCGGCAGACGGTGCACTGCGGGCCGACGCCTCGCCGAGACGGCGGGCGAGATTCTCGTTCTCCTGACGCAGCCGGGCATTGTCGGCCTGGGCCTTATCGGCGTCGATGCTGCGCGCATCGCCGCTCCAGACGAGATAGCCCACCAGGAGCCCCAGTCCGGAGAAGATCACCAGCAGAACGCCCATTTGCCAGATCAGCCAGAACATGCGTCAGTCCTCATTCGTAGAGATGGTGAATGATATCGCCGCATCCTGGTCCTGCACCAGTTCGACAGCGATACGCGGAGCTTCGGCGCCGCCGGCATCGACCAGCCGGCTCACCTCGGCCATGCGCGCCTGGTCCAGGCCGGCCTGCACGGCTTCGCGCAGCACGCCGACCGTCAGGACCGCATCGGCAGGACAGGCGGCAAAGGCGCGCGCCACACGGCGTAGCGCAACGACCGTCAACGGGCTCGGCGCCGCACCGGCCCGGTCGAAGCGCAGATTCTCCGTGCCCTGGGCCGCGCGCACAACGGCGGCACACCCGTTGACATCGGCGATGCGGCTGACCGTCGGTGCGCCTGCCGGCATGACGATCCAGGCGGCCTCATAGGGCTCGGGCATGCTGGACAGCGCAGAGGCGACCGACTGGGCGATCTGCGGATTGGCGGCCTCACCGACCAGGGCGCCGGTTTCCGACTGCAGCACGATTGCGCCGCGATCGAGCCGCGCCAGCTGGCCGAGCAGTCGCCGCGCCGCAGCTTCCCACTCCGGTGCGGCACCGCCGCCCGGAACAAGGGTGAGATCGGTATCCGCCCCGTTGGCAAAGGTTGTTTCGGCGAAGGACGCGATGGCCTCGCGGGCCGCCGCGTCGGTGGCGTCGCCGCGAATCAGCACCCGGCCATTGACCGCCATATCGGCCCGGAAAACGAATCCGTGCCGCAGGCGCGCCTCGACCGTCTCGTCCGTCACAGTGGTGACCCCGCCGGCGACGCGGCCACCCGACCAGGTCGACGCCATCACAGTCGCCAGGGCATCGTCACGCGCCGTGCCGCTGGGCGCAGCACCGGTGAGAATGGCGTGCTGCCCGTCGAAACGGACCGCCGCCCAGTCATGTCCACGCAGGCTCAACGCCTGCTCTGCATTGGCCGTAAGCCGGTCCTCGAGCGCGCGGATCGAAAACGGACCGACGCTCATTGCGAGGGCCGACACGGCAACCAGCCCGGCAATCGCTCCGAGGAGGATCCGGCGTTGTCTCGGTGTCGTGGCGAAAGTCGTCATGGCGTGAAAAACCGTCCCGCGGAGCATACAACCGACAGATATCGGCGGTTTCAGGGCAAGCCTGCACCGGAATTACCATTAAAAATTCGGCATCTCCAGAGGGCAAACCCCAGATTGGGCACTCGATTGCCGCAACGCACAAACGCAGCGGCGAAAAAGAAGAGGGCCGCAGCACCGGCTGCGGCCCTCCCCTGTTCGGATTGCGCAGCCGGTTAGCGGCGGACGCGCAGGGTCACGCCATAGGTCCGCGGACGGCCCAGGAAGGCGTTGAAGGAACCGGACTGGAACGGTGCATCGAAGCCGACCTGGATGTAGTCCTCGTCGGTGATGTTCTGGCTCCACAGTTCCAGGTTCCAGCTGTCATCGACCGCGCCGATACCGACACGGGCGTTGAACAGGGCATAACCGTCCTGGATCTTTTCCGGGTCGAGGTCGGAACCGGTGTTCTGCTCCGACATCCAGCGGCCGTCGAGGTGGGCCAGCCAGCCCATGCCGTTCTCGAACGTGCCTTCATAGGTGATCGCGCCGGAGGCATACCATTCCGGAGCGAGCGAGAAGTTCTGGCCTGACAGACGGTCCACGTCCGGCGTACCGGTGGCGGGGAACTCGTCATAGGTGGCGTCGGCATAGGTGACACCGCCCTGCAGGGTCAGACCGTCGATCTCGCGCGGCAGCCACAGCAGTTCCAGCTCGGCACCCTGGGTGGAGGCACCCGGGATCGACGTCACGAAGAAGCCGATGCCGTTGAACGTGTTCAGCTGGTAGTTCTCGAACTCCGAGGAGAAGAGATAGAAGTTGGCCAGCACGCTGTCATTGGCCCACTCGGTCTTGATACCGATTTCGAAGCTGTCGACCGTCTCCGCGTCGAAGGAGGCCGGATAGAGCTCCGGATTGGCAATGACGGCTTCGAAGTCCACCGCGTTGCTGCCGGCCTGAGTGAAGCGGTCGAGGTTGAAACCGCCAGCCTTGTAGCCGCGCGAATACGTGCCGTACATCAGCAGGTCTTCGTTGAAGCGGTGCGACAGCGAGAGCAGGCCCGACATCTCCTCTTCCTCAAGCGACTGCGTGTGGTCGATCATGGAATAGACGTCGCGGCTCTGCGGCAGGCACGAGAAAGTGCCGAACTGGGCCAGCGTTGCCCCCGGCAGACCGGTCGCGCCGGACAGGGCGCCAAGCAGGGCCTGGTTACCCGGCGAAGCGAAGTTGAGGGCCGGACCGAAAGCGTGTTCCCACACCGCACAGGCCGGGCTGTCGCTGTCGCTCCAGTCGAAGGTCGCCGTCTTCTCGGTCGAGGTGTAGCGCAGACCGAAGGTCAGGTCCGTCGCGTCCGTCATGTGCCACGTATTGTGGGTGAAGAAGGACAGGGCCTCGGCTTCCTGATTGTAATAATCGCCGCCGGAATTCCACGCACCGGCCGGAATGGCTTGGCCCGGCGCCAGCGGGGAGAAGCCCGGGACCGGGTTTCCGAACGCAGCCGAGACAGCCGCCACGCCATTGGCGAGGTCGGCCACGGTCGTTGCGGAGGCACCGCCGGAGGCGAGCAGCGACAGGAAGGGTTCGAAGGCCGCACCGACGACGATGCTGTCACGGCGTTCCAGGGTTTCGTCGGAGAAATAGGTACCGACCATCCAGTCGAAATTCTCGGTCGCACCGGACAGGCGCGCCTCGAAGGTCGTCACACCGACGTCGACCGTGTTGTCTTCCGGCAGGCGGTAGACGATGTCGGCGCCGGTGAAGTCGACGTCCTGGCCGCTGGTGATGCCGAAAGAACGGTCAGAGGCGATCACGGTCAGGTCGAAATTCTCGAACGCCCAGTTCAGCTCGCCGGAGAAACCGTAGTCCTCGATCTGCTGCAGCGTGGTGCGGTTCGCCTGGACGACGCGGCTGAACGGATCTTCCTGGCCCGGCAGCGGACGGCCGCCCGGCTGCAGGGCATTGATGATGCCGGCCGTCGGGCCGGAGACGATCGCCGCACCGACACAGCAATCCTCGTCACGGTCGGTATAGTCGGCGCTGAGCAGCAGGTTCACATCGTCGGAGATGTCGAACAGGAGCTGGCCGTTGATCGTGTAGAAATCCTGGTTGGCGTCCTCGGTCTCGCTGCGCGGACCGTTGAAGGTCTCGACCGACTGGAAGCCGTCACGCGCGCGGCGGGCGACATAGATACGGCCGGCAACATTCTCGGAGAGGCCGCCGGTCATGCCGCCGGCAACGCCCCAGCCATCGGCTTCGCCGCCCGACAGGGTGGCTTCGGCATGAGCGCCGAACTCGTATTCCGGACGCTTGGTGACGACGTTGATGATACCGGCGGAAGTGTTGGCGCCGAACAGCGTACCTTGCGGGCCGCGCAGCACTTCGATCCGCTCGATTTCGCCGAGATCGCCGAAGCCGACACCGTTACGGGCGCGCGGCACGCCGTTGATGACAACGCCGACGGAGGATTCGAGACCCGGGTTGTCACCCACGGTACCGATGCCGCGGATACGGGCGGTCGTCTGGAACTCGTTCGAGGTCGAGGTGACGTTCAGGCCCGGCGCGATAACGGCGAGGTCTTTGAGGTCGCGAACGCCGGCATTCGTGAGGAGTTCCTCGTTGTACGCCGTAACGGCGACCGGAACGTCCTGGATGCCTTCTTCGCGTTTCTGGGCCGTGACGGTGATGACATCAACCGTGCGGCCTTCATTCTGGGCCGCGGCGTGACCGGCCGTCAGCGCAGCCGCCGAGGCGGCGGCGAACAGAATCGTGCGCTTCGTGAGTGACATGCTTTAACTACCTCCCGTATCGGCGGTCATTGCCGCCGTTTTGTTTTGAACGCGGACGAGCCGACGCCGTCCGGTTCTTCTCCGAACACTTCTCGATATACCGGGTCGGCCCAGGCTGAAAAGGCGCGATGGCCGCCTGCAGACCGGCAGAACGCTTTGCGTGTCGGTTTTCCACCGCCATGTTGCAGGACTGTCACATCACAACCCGCAGCAGCGCCATTGCTGGCGCCTCGAAGGCGGGCTTAGATGGCCGGGTATTCGAGGAGACCGCGCGTGATCAAGACGACAAGCTGTGTACTGGCCCTCATGGCCATCGCCCTTCCCGCCTCTGCCCAGGCCATCCGGCCCCTGTCCCAGGAAGACGTGTTCCGCCTGGAAGCCGCCGCCGATCCGCAGATCGCTCCGGATGGCGGTATGGTCGCCTATGTCCGCCGCAGCAATGACATCGCCACCGACCGCACGCGCAGCTCGATCTGGGTCGTCGGCGCCGATGGCAGCGGCCACCGCCAGCTCATTTCCGGAGAAGGCGAGACCGGCAGTCCGCGCTGGTCGCCCGACGGCTCGCGACTGGCCTATGTCCGCACGCACGACGAGACGACGACGCTGGAAGTCCTGACACTTGCGGACGGCGCCGCACGCACCCTTACGACACTCCCCGCCGGCCAGTCCGGCCTGGCCTGGTCGCCGGACGGAACACAGCTGGCCTGGGCCGCTTTCCGGCCGTCTGCCGGACCGGCCGCCGCCGACCTGCCCGAGCGCACAGACGAGATGGACTGGGCGGCCGGCGCGCAGATCGAGGAACGCCTCTCCTTCCGCTTCGACGGGGCGGGCGAACTGCCCATGGGCCGTCAGCAGCTCTTCGTCATCGATCTGGTCGGCGGCGAGCCGCGGCAACTGACCGATGACGAAGCCGGCGCCGGCGGCGATTTCGCCTGGTCGGCCGATGGCCGCGCGCTCTACTTCTCCGCCGACCGCCGTCCCGACAATGGCGCCCTCGCCCCGGACAGCGAGCTGCACCGGGTCGATCTGGCCACCGGCGCGATCGCGACCCTGACCGGACGCACCGGTCCCGACACCACGCCGCGCCCCTCGCCCGACGGCACGCAGCTGGCCTGGCTGGGCTATGACGATCACCGGATGGGCTATCACAATGTCGAGCTTTACGTCGCCGGACCGGACGGAACCGGGCCGCGTTCAGTGACGGCAGGGCTCGACCGGTCGGTTTCGGCGCCGCAATGGAGCGCCGACGGCCGCATGATCTACTTCCTGTACGATGATTCCGGCCAGACCCGTCTTGCGCGGACCAATCTGGAGGGCCATATCGAGATCGGTCTGGACGACCTCACCCCGCCGACCTTCGGCCGTCCCTATACCGGCGGCAGTTTCTCGGTGTCGACGAATGGGCGAATAGCCGCGACCGTCGGGTCATCCATACGTCCCCCGGACGTGATCCTTATGTCACCGCTCGGTGATACGCGCGTGCTCACTTCACTCAACGAAGATGTCCTAGCGGAGATCGATCTGGCCCCGGCCGAGGAAATCCACTGGGCCTCGCCGCATGACGGTCTCGATATCGAGGGATGGGTGCTCTACCCGCCCGGTTTCGACCCGGCACGCGAATGGCCGATGATCCTGGAAATCCATGGCGGCCCCTTCTCCGCGTACGGTCCGACCTTCTCGGCCGAGCTGCGGCTGATGGCGGCGGCGGGCTATGTCGTCGTCTACACCAATCCGCGCGGCTCCACGAGCTATGGCTACGACTTCGCCAACCTGATCCACCACGACTATCCCGGCCATGACTATGACGATCTGATGGGCGCGGTGGACCACATGATCGGCCGCGGCTTCATCGACGAGGACCGGCTCTTCGTGACCGGTGGTTCGGGCGGCGGCGTGCTGACGGCCTGGATCATCGGCAATACCGACCGTTTCGCAGCGGCGGCCGTCGTGAAGCCGGTGATCAACTGGACCAGCTTCGTGCTCTATTCCGACCTGCCGCAATTTTTCTACCGCTACTGGTTCGCCAGCGCGCCCTGGGAAGACCCGGACGAATACTGGCGCCGTTCACCGCTGTCGCTTGTCGGCAATGTCGAGACCCCGACGCTGATGATGGTCGGCGGTGCCGATCTGCGCACGCCGCGGGCCGAGACGGAGCAATACTATTCCGCCCTCCACCTCAACGGCGTACCGACCCGGCTGGTGGTGATCCCCGACAGCTATCACGGCATCTCGAACTCGCGCCCCAGCCGCCTGCTCACCAAGGTCGCGGAAATCCTGCGCTGGTTCGAGGAATACGATCCGGCGAAAGAGGGCGTGGTGACGGATGGAGGAACCGCGGAGTAGAAGCGGACGCTTAATCGCGACCAGAGGAATATAGGGATAGCAAAAATCTGACAGCAAATCGCCTTCTTGTCGTATTTATCGCAAGATTCACAATCTGGACTAGTCGTCAGCGCCTTGGCTGACCCTTATAATGCTTCTTCTCGTGGCCACATTGACCGCGCCCTAAACCATGTAAAACAGGGTTCAAAGTGGAAGCGGTAAACGCCGTCGGACCAAGCACGAAAACGACGCAAGTCCTCTGCCCCAACCACCGTCATCCCCCGGCTTGTCCGGGGGGGATCTCTGCCCTCCGGTTGGCAAGGAAGCTGTGTCAGCTCATATCCCAAGCTCGCAGGCAGGTTAGCTGAGGTCCCCCGGACAAGCCGGGGGATGACGGAGCCTTATAAGCAAAAGACAACAAGTCCTCCCGGGACACGTACCGGAGGTACCTACGCCTCCGCGCTTGGCCGGGCGCCGACCGTCGCCCGCCACTGGGCGAGATGGGTGAGCGTGTCGGCCGGCTTCAGCTTGATCCAGCCGGCAAAGTCCACGAACACAAAGGCGGCGATATCGGCAGCACTGAAATGCTCGCCGGCGAGATAGGGCACCTCCGCCAGACGCGTATCCAGCACCTGGAAGAAGGCTTCGGCGCGGGCGCGGCCGCGCTCGACCAGTTCGGGCACCTGGGCATAGCGGTCCGGTCCGGTGATCGAGGAATCCTTGAAGAATTCCGAGCGGTTGCGCAGGGCCTCGGCGACGCCGAGCAGCCCCTCGCCCTCGGCCCGCGACATCCATTCGGCGACCAGAGCCTTCTCGACCGGTGTCGCGCCCAGAAGCGGCGGATCGGGAAAGACTTCCTCCAGATAGCGCGCGATCGAGGTGTTGTCGCTGAGCACCGTACCGTCATCGAGGACGAGGGCCGGAACCGTGCAGCGCGGATTGACGGCCCGGTAGGCCGGCTCGAACTGGGCCTTCACACCCAGATCGACTTGCTCGGTTTCGATCTCGATGCCCTTTTCGGCCATGAAGATGCGGGCGCGGCGCGGACTGGGTGCCGCGCGATAATCGTAGAATTTCATCGGTTTATCCTGACTGCCTGCTGACTACGCAAACCCGGACGGGCGTTCGCTAGAGACACCCAGCCGCGCCTCGATCGCACGCCCCAGCGCAATGATATTGCCTTCCTCGAAGAGGGGCGCCCACAGGCTGGTGGTCTGGGGCACGCGGAACTCGGCCTCGCCGGCATCCTCCTGCGCGCCGCCAAATATTGTCCGGGTGCGCTGCTGGGAGTAGCCGGAGCGGAAGGCGAGTTGCGGATGGCCGGTATAATTGGTGATCAGCAGCATCCCGCCGGCGAAATTCGGACCGATCACCGCGTCCAGCCCGTCGAAGGCCGCATGCACGTCCTGCATCACCTGACGCCGGAAACGGTCGATATTCACATAGTCGACGGCCGAGATGAAACGGGCCCGCCGCCAGGTATTGGGCCAGGCCTGCGGCGCCTGCCAGACCAGGCTGTCATCGCTGTTGTCCAGGGTGAGATGTTCGAAGGCCGCAGCCGACTCCACCTCGACGCTCGCCAGCAGCGCGTCATAGGGCCGGTCCGGCAGCGAGAATTCGACAAGCTCGACACCGGCATCGCGTGCGGCCTGCAGTGCAGCCCGGTCGGCATCGGTGCCGTTTTCGAACCAGGCCGGGTTCCACCCGACCCGCATACCGCGCACATCGCGCCCGGCATCCGCCTCGAACCCCGCCTCCAGCGAGCCGGGGTCGAGCGGATCCGCGCCGTTGATCGCCGACAGGATCAGGGCTGTGTCCTCCACGGAGCGCGCAATCGGGCCGATCTTGTCGAGCGACCAGCACAGCGCCATCGCGCCGGAACGCGATACCCGGCCGAAGGACGGCCGCAGCCCCGTCGTGCCGCATCGATGCGAAGGCGACACGATGGAGCCCAGCGTTTCCGTGCCGATACCGAAGGCGACCAGTCCCGCCGCCGTCGCCGAGGCCGATCCGGCACTGGAGCCGGACGAGCCTTCCTGCGGATTCCACGGATTGCGCGTCTGCCCGCCGAACCAGCGGTCGCCATAGGCCAGTGCACCATTGGTCGTCTTGCCGAGCAGGACGGCCCCCGCCTCCCGCAGCATCACGGCGATACGGGCATCCTGTTCGGCGACACGCTCGCGATAGGGCGTAGCGCCCCAGGTCGCCGCCACGCCGGCCACATCGATAATGTCCTTCATGCCGTAGGGAATGCCGTGCAGCGGCCCCAGAAGACGCCCCTCCGCAAGCGCGCGATCGCACTGGTCGGCCTCGGCGCGCGCAATTTCCGGCGTCACCGTGACGAAACAGTGCAGCGTGCCGTTATACCGGGCGATCCGGTCGAGATAGATTTCGGTCAGCCGGCGCGCGGACAAGGCCCCGGAGCGGATCCACTGGGCCTGCTGCCAGACCGGTGCGAAGGCAATATCGGCATCATCGGCCGGCAAGGCACCGGCCTGCTGCCCGGACAGGCTGACCGAGTTTGACTGGGACCGGTAGGCAACACCCGGCAAACGCGGATCGAACATGCAGGACGGGGCCAGCGTGTTCGGCTTTTCCACCGCCCGCTGCTGCGAGGTACGTGCGATCCAGTCATCGAGACCGGCCACCACCTGCTCCCGCTCCGCATCGGTATAGCGGATGTCGAACAGGGCCTCGGCGCAGTGCAGCGTATCTGTCGAGAGGGCCGGCGCGGCTGTTTCGGCTGCGGCGGGCGCCGCGTCCTGGCGCGCCAGTGCCGGACCAGCGGCTCCGGCCGCAACGACAGCGACCGCGCCCCCCTTGAGCAGCTCGCGCCGCGTTGAAACCTTGTCGGACATTGCATCCCCTCCCCGGACTTTTTGTGACGAAGAGCGTGGGCGCCAACCCTCCGGAATTCAATACACAAGCGGCAGAGAAAGACCGGCCCACCCCAAAATAGCCGCATTCCGCCCCATTTCGGTTCACAATTGGCCGTTAACCGTGTTGTGAACGCCAATGCGGCGCGCGCCAACCGGGGGGAGGCCATGCCCTTAGACCAGATGGAAAACACCGTGCTCGACCGAAGCGATTTCGGCAGTACCCAGGACTATTCGACCGAAGCGACCGAGATGCGCGAGACCCGCGCACCGACCGCTATGATCCAGCTTTCGCGTGCCCGGGCTATCGCCCGCGCCCGTCACGCGGATCTCCTGAAATTCCGCCGCACCTGGGGCGGTGCGATCAACGACCCGGCCGAGGACGGCAAGGCCGACGAGGCCCGTCCGGCGGTAAAGCCGATCGACCGCGCTGCGATCTACCCCAAATCCCATATCCTGCACTTCTCCGTGCTGGCGACCCTGGTGCTGTTTGAGGGCCTGGCGAATGCCTATTTCTTCTCGAAGGGCTCGGACCTGGGTCTGCTGGGCGGCTGGCTGCAAGCCATCACCGTCTCCTTCACCAATGTGATCGCGGCCTTCTTCCTGATCGGCTTCATCGGCCTGCGTCACATGTCGAACCGCAACAAGCCGATTGTCGCCGCGCTCGCCGCGGTCGGGGTCGGCGTGACCGTCGCCGCGCTGGGCCTGCTGAACCTCACTGCGGCCCATTTCCGCGACTTGCTGGAACTGAATGCGGCCACGCTCGCCCTGGGCGGCGCCGAGACCACGGGCACGGTGCTGACCCCGGTGCTGGATGCACGGGCCAACCCGTTCAACCTGCAGACCCTGGAAGCGCTGCTGCTCTTCATCCTGGGCTCCACCTTCGCGGCCATCGCGGCCTATAAGGGCCGCACCTTTGACGACGCCATCCCCGGCTATGGCGGGGTTACCCGCCGGCTGGACGCGGCGTCGCGCGACCTGGAAAAGGCACTGGAAACCGGCTGGAAGGACGCGAAGAAACTGTCGGCTCCCGAGCTGGAAGAGCTGGTCGAGGCCAAGGCGCTCCTGGATGAAATCTGCCAGGATCTGGCCGGACCGGGCCACCAGCGTTAAGACAGACGGGCCGGTGCGGGGCTGCACCGGTTCGACCTGCGACGGGAGGGGGCATGTCCGGACGCGATCTCATCGGGCTTTTCAACCTGATCATCATCGCCGGCGTTGTCGGCGCCATCAGCTATGCCGCCTTCGTGCTGAAGCCGGCCGAGTATGACAGCCAGACGCTGTGCCTGGTTGACGAAACGCCGCCCCACCGCGTCGTGGTGATCGACAAGACCGATCTTTATTCCACCGCCCAGGCGGACGCGATCGGCGATGTGATCCTGGGCGAGCGCAATGCGCTGGCGGTCGGCGAACGTTTCTCGCTCTACGAGCTCAACGAGAGCGGCGAGCTTCGCAACACCAACCGCTTCTCCCTGTGCAATCCGGGCGCCGGCGAGCAGGTCAATCCGCTCTACCGCAATCCCGAACGCGTGCAGGCCCGCTACAATGCGCTGTTCGCCGAACCGCTGCAGCGGGCGCTCGCGGACCTCGTCCTGCCCAAGGACGCCCCGTCCAGCCCGATCATCGAAGCGCTCGCCCGGCTCGGCCAGGATCCGGCCTTCGACCGGACCGTGCCGCAGCGGCGCATCGTGCTCGTCTCCGACATGCTGCAGAATTCGGACGTTTTCTCGGTCTACGGCCGCCGCCGGGGCCGTTTCGAACAGCGCGTTCCGCCGGCCGGCGCCGTCGCGGATGTTATCCGCGAGACCTATGGCGACAGCCTGCGTGGCACCGAGCTGGAAATCCGCCTGATCCCGCGCGAGACGTGGGAAGCCGAGCAGCGCGGCGAGCTGCAGGCTTATTGGAGCGAGATTTTCCGGCAGCTCGGCGTTCGCGCCTACTGGCTGGATATCTAGCGCCACCCCTCGCGCTCCTTACCGCGGTTTTCCACACCCCCGGACCGGGATGCATAGGATATGCATTTCCCCGACTCGCGACGCGCACCACAATATCTGGTATCGAAATTGACGCCACGCGCTAGAGATGGGGCTCACCATGTCCATTCAGCCCGCCCGCAACGCGACCGGAACACGGGCCCTCGACCGTGAGGCGCGCCGCCTGCTCGACCGCGACATGCTGACCTTCTGCGCCCGCCAGCCGCAGCTTGCGGAACTGGCCTTCACACTCGCCGACCATGGCCACACCCATGTCGGCCATGTGGCCAGCCTGACCTTTTTCACGATTCTCGACCTTGCCGGCGGTGACCGTGCGCTGGCTGACGAGTTGCAGCACCGGCTTCGCCATGCCGGTCTCGACACCGGCCTCTCCCTGCCGGACTGGCAACCGCCGACCGGCGATGCGATCGAGCCGATGCTCGATTAAGGTTTTGCATTGCCGCATCGCACAAGCGCTCTATCTTCGCGGACAGTGACGAAACCCGCGGGGCCCTAGCCATGATCACCGTGCACCATCTCAACAATTCGCGCTCCCAGCGCATTCTCTGGCTGCTCGAGGAGATCGGCCAGACCTATGAAATCCGCAAGTATGAGCGCGACCCGCAGACCATGCGCGCGCCGGCGGCTCTCAAGGACGTCCATCCGCTGGGCAAGTCTCCGGTGATTTCCGACGGCGACCGCGTCATTGCCGAGTCCGGGGCGATTACCGAATATCTGACCGACACCTACGGTTCCACGCTCAAGCCGCAAGCCGGCAGCGAGGATCATCGCCACTATGTCTACTGGCTGCACTTCGCGGAAGGCTCGGCGATGCCGCCCCTGCTGGTGAAGCTGGTGGTCGATCAGATATCCAAGGCCAAGATGCCCTTCTTCGCCAAGCCGATCGCGCGCTCGATCGTGAGCCGGCTCAATGACGGCTTCGTCCAGCCCGAGATCGACAACATCTTCGGCTATATCGAAACCGAGCTGTCCGGACGCGACTGGTTTGCCGGCGACAGTTTCTCGGCCGCCGACATCCAGATGAGCTTCCCGCTGGAAGCGGCGGCTGCGCGCGGCGGTATCGGCAAGGCCTATCCGGCGATCCAGGCCTGGCTGGAACGCATCCACAACCGCCCCGCCTATGTGCGGGCGCTCGAACGCGGCGGCGAATACGGGATCGTCGGGCGCTGATGTCATGAAAAAAGGCGGGAGCCACGCTCCCGCCTTTTCCGTATCAGACTGTCTGCGTCAGACTCTACTGGCTCGCCGTATCGTCCGGCGTCTCGCGGAAATCGACATCCGTCTCCGCCGCCAGGTAAACCAGCGCGGCATAGGCCGCGACATTCTGGGCCAGCTCGTCCGGGTCGATCTTGTCCAGCGTGTCGTCCGGCGTGTGGTGCAGGTCGAAATAATCCTCGCCATTCTGCTCAAGGCGCACGGTCGGTACGCCCTGCATGGCCAGCGGGATAATGTCCGGACCGCCGCCGGGCTCGTTCGAGCCGCCGCGAATGATCCCCAGCGGGGCGATGACCCGGCCGACCTCGTCGATCACCGGCGTGCCGGCGTCCGAGACATTCGAGGACAGGCGCCAGATGGTCCGGGCACCGAAATCGGATTCGGTTGCCAGCACATGGTTGGCGACCTCATCGGCGTGTTGTTCGGCGTAGGCGCGCGCGCCCAGCAGACCGACTTCCTCGGCGCCGAACATCACGACGCGGATCGTGCGGCGCGGCCGTTGCGGCAGATCGGCGATCAGCTTGGCGGCCGCCACGGTAATCGCGACACCGGCCCCGTCATCGACCGCGCCGGTGCCCAGGTCCCAGCTGTCGAGGTGACCGCCGATCAGCACGATCTCTTCCGGGTTCTCACGCCCGACAATGTCGAGCACCACATTGCCGCTGGTCACTTCACCGTGCCAGCCGGCAACGGAATTCACCGTCAGGCTGATCGCCTCGCCATTATTGTGCAGCCGGCGCAGATGGTCGGCGTCCGGATTGGAGACGGCGATCACCGGGATACCGGCCCAGCTGCCATCGAGATCGCTCATCATGCCAGTATGCGGGAAGCGGTGGCTGTCCGAGCCGACCGAGCGGACGACCAGGGCCGAGGCACCGGCCCGCTCGGCATGCTGCCAGCCGATGCGGCGGCGCTGATTGGCCGGGCCATAGCCGGCCCCGACCTGGCTGCGCACCATGATGTCGCCGTCTATGAAGGCGATGCGGCCTTCCAGCGAACCGTCTTCGGCGGCGACGAGGTCGTCGACGGTGCGGAAATACACGATCTCGGACTGCGCGGAACCGGATCCGGAACCACCGAGCGCCGTACCGTGCAGCTCCATCTCGTAGGGCGCGGTCATGGTGATGGACAGGCTGTCGCGATCCCAGAAGGGCATGGTGAAGCCTTCGACCTCGACGCGGTCGAAACCCAGCTCCTGCCCCAGCGCCGCGCCCCAGGCGCGCGCCCGTTCCTCGGCTTCGGAGCCCGCCAGACGCGGCCCGATTTCCGTCGTCAGCGACTCGACAATGTCATAGGCCAGATCGCTTTCTAGCGCCGTCTCCATCAGCGTGCGCGCCGTGGCGGCCGCTTCCGGTGAAATGTCCTGGCGCTCCTGACCGATTGTTTCCGCTGTGAGAAACATGGTCATTCCAAGGGCGACAATTGCTTTCATCCTTACCTCCCCACACATTCGGTGCGTCACTATGAAACGCTTTGCCTCCGGCGCAAGGGCCGGGGCTGTGAAAGCCGTTACCAACAGATGGGAGCGAAACCATGGACAACAAGATCGAGCGCACCATTCAGGGCCGTACACGCGACCTGGGCGGGTTTGAAGTCCGACGCGTCCTGCCCTTTGCCCGGCGCCGCATGGTGGGACCTTTCATCTTTTTCGACCAGATGGGCCCGGCCGACTTCGCGCCGGGCCAGGGCATCGATGTCCGCCCCCACCCGCATATCGCCCTGGCAACCGTGACCTATCTGTTCGACGGCGCCATGCAGCATAAGGACAGTCTCGGTGTCGACCTGACCATCCGTCCCGGCGATGTGAACTGGATGACGGCCGGCCGCGGCGTGGTGCATTCCGAACGCACACCGCACGACGAACGGGCCGCCGGGCATCGTCTCTACGGCATCCAGACCTGGGTGGCCCTGCCCTCGGACAAGGAAGCGGTCGAGCCGGCCTTCCATCACCACAAGGCCGACACGCTGCCGCGCTTCGAGCGCGATGGTGGCGATTTCCGGCTGATCCTGGGAACGGCCTGGGGCCATGCCTCTCCCGTCGAGGTGTTCTCGCCCATCGTCTACCTGCACGGCGAATTGCGGGCGGGCGCCTCGACCAAGCTCAATCTCGAGCATGAGGAGGTGGCGGTCTATCTCGTCGAAGGCGCCGTCACGCTTGACGGTCAGGCGCTCGAGCCTGGCGAAATGGCGGTGATCGAACCGGGCACGGCGCCGGAGCTGGGCGCGCAATCGCCCAGCCGCATCATGATCTGCGGCGGGGCGCCGCTGGGCGACCGGCACATCTACTGGAATTTCGTCGCCAGCGACGAAGCCGATATCGACACGGCCAAGCGTGACTGGATGGCGGCGGCCGAAGCCGGTTTTCCGGCCGGAGGACGCTTCATCCTGCCGCCGGACGAACAGGAACACATCCCCCTGCCCGACGACATCAAGCGCGAAGAACCGGTCAAACCGACCCCGGACAGCCCGACCAGCTGATCTCAGTCATCCTCGCCGGCGGACGGCACGGCGCGCCATTCCGGTGCGTCGAGCGCGCGGCCCGTAACGTAGTAGGTCGCAAAGCTCGCGAGCCAGTGTCCGCCGGCATAATCCTCACCCGTCACCGAGGCGATACCCGCCTCGCCATGGCGATCCGCGCTGGCCAGCAATGCCGCAATGCGCGGATCGCCCTGCGGCAGGGCGTGGGCGATCGCATCGAGATTCCAGGCGCGCGACAGGTTCACGCCGTCCAGGTGGACCAGCTTGCCATCGGTCGGATCGACAACCCGTCCCGGCTCCAGCCAGTCGGCTGACCCGTCCTCCGGGATGCCCGGCAGAAAGCTGCCCAGCCAGTTCGCGAACTCGGCCTGCGGCATCACGCGCCGCATGAGATCCGCCTCCATCAGGCAGGGCGACAGGAAATCCTCGCCGGACGGTTCATAGGCGATCGGACAGTCGCGGTCCTCGATGTGAAACTCGCGCGCCTTGTCGACGATCAGCCGCTCCAGCCCGGCATCGCCGGTCGCCCGCGCCCAGTCCAGCGCGAGGGCAAAGCCGAAGGCCGACTGGTTGTGCGTGCCGATCCGGATCGGATAGAGCAGATTGGGCAGCCAGGCCTTGTACCGGTCCGCGACCACCGTCTCGAGCGGTGCCAGCGCGGCCAGCCAGCGTTCGGCCCGCGGGTCGTCCCATTCCCGCAATTCCAGACCCAGCTGCAGCAGCCAGGCCAGACCGTAGGGGCGCTCGAAGGAGCCGCGCCCCTCGCCCTGGAAATACGCCACTTCGCCGGCGATATTCCCGGGCGTCAGATTGGCATCCAGCGCGGCTGTGGCGCGGTCGGCCAGCTCGCCGTCCCCGGTTTCGCGCAACAGCCGGACGAGCAGCCAGTGGCCGTGCACCGCCGAGTGCCAGTCATAGCAGCCATAGAAAGCCGGATAGAGTTCGCGCGGCGTCAGCGCATCCTCGCCGGACTGCAGCACATGCGAGATCTTGTTGGGATACTCGCGCTGCACGCAATCCAGTGCCAGTTGCATGAAGCGGACATTGCGCTCCGACGGCTCGGCCGGTTCCTGTGCAAAAACAGACGAGGACGAAAAAACCGAAGCAATTGCGGCACATGTCAAAAGTGTTTGCGATAACATTGCGTTCCCCATCCTTCACTTTCAATTTCCGGCGTGCCCGAAGGGCTTTTCTGCCCCCGGACGATCTGCTACCGCCGGAATACCAAAACCGTTCGACCCGCGTGGCAAGCGTCTTGCTGCCGGGATCGACGATAACAGGGTGCGCGAACAGTCCCGTTTCATACAAGCACCCTCAAACAGGTGAGTGGCTCACCGGCATCCGCCCCGAATCCGGGACGGGCCGGACAACAAGGTGCGGGCAGACTGACCACACTGGGGAAGCAGGAAACATGTCGAATTCCGAAACGCGTGATGGCGGGCTCAAAGCCCTTGGCGTCAATGCCGGCCGCGTCAATCTGAACTGGAACGAGGCCCGCCTCTATGAGGAGGCTGTGCGCCGTGGCGAGGGTGAAGTCGCCGAGGGCGGTCCGCTGGTGGTGAAAACCGGCGCCCATACCGGCCGCTCCGCCAAGGACAAGTTCACCGTCCGCGATGACGAGACCGAGAACCAGGTCTGGTGGGACACCAATGCGTCGATCTCGCCGGAGCAGTTCGACGCGCTGTGGCAGGACTTCCAGGCGCACATGGACGGCAAGGAAGTCTTCGTCCAGCAATTGTTCGGCGGCGCCGACCTTGATCACCGCCTGCCGGTGCGCGTCGTGAACGAGCTGGCCTGGCACTCCCTCTTCATCCGCCACCTGCTGCGCCGTCCGGAACCGGCCGAGCTGGACGGGTTCGAAGCCGAGTTCACCATTATCAACCTGCCCAGCTTCCAGGCCGATCCCGCACGTCATGGCTGCCGCTCGGAAACGGTGATCGCGGTCGATTTCGCGCGCAGGCTGGTGCTGATCGGCGGCACCTCCTATGCCGGCGAGACCAAGAAGTCGGTCTTCACCATCCTCAACTACCTGCTGCCCAAGAAGAAGATCATGCCGATGCACTGCTCGGTGAATGTCGGCAGCCAGGACGATGCCGCGATCTTCTTCGGCCTGTCTGGCACCGGCAAGACCACGCTGTCGGCCGATGCCAGCCGCACGCTGATCGGCGATGACGAGCACGGCTGGTCGGAGAACGGCCTCTTCAATTTCGAGGGCGGCTGCTACGCCAAGATGATCCGCCTGTCGGCCGAAGCCGAGCCGGAGATCCATGCCACCACGAAGATGTGGGGCACGGTGCTGGAAAACGTCGTGATGGATCCGGAAACGCGTCAGCTGGATCTGGACGATGACAGCCTGGCCGAGAACAGCCGCGGCGCCTATCCGATGCACGCCATTCCTAACGCGTCGGCGACCGGCCGCTGCGGTCATCCGAAGAACCTGGTCATGCTGACCTGCGACGCTTTCGGCGTGCTGCCGCCGATCGCCAAGCTGACCCCGGCCCAGGCGATGTATCACTTCCTGTCCGGCTATACGGCCAAGGTGGCCGGCACGGAAAAGGGCGTCACCGAGCCGACGGCGACCTTCTCGGCCTGTTTCGGCGCGCCCTTCATGCCGCGCCATCCGGCCGATTACGGCGCCCTGCTGCGCGAGCTGATCGCGGAACACGATGTCGACTGCTGGCTGGTCAATACCGGTTGGACCGGCGGCGCCTATGGCACCGGTCACCGCATGCCGATCAGGGCGACGCGCGGCCTGCTCAACGCCGCGCTGGACGGCTCGCTGAACGATGCCGCCTTCCGTGAGGACAAGCTGTTCGGCTTCATGGTGCCGATCGCGGTTCCCGGTGTGGATGACAGCATCCTGGACCCGCGTTCGACCTGGTCCGACCCGGCCGCCTATGATGCCCAGGCCGCCAAGCTGGTGACCATGTTCGTCGAGAATTTCACCAAGTTCGAAGACAATGTGGCGGCCTATGTCCGTGCCGCAGCGCCCAAACTGCCGGCCCGCGAAAAGACGCTGGAAACCGCAGCCGAATAGGCTTGCCGTCATCCGACCTGAAAGACCCTGGCTGCCCGCAGCCGGGGTCTTTTTGTGTCCGCATTCCGGCACGACCGGAATGGCCGCTCCTGTATATGATTTTCATGTTCCGGTACACAAACCGGGATTTTGCGGGACAATCTTTCTCCAAGGCGTCGATACGGAAATTTTGTTCCGAATTTTGCCAAGCCTGACGCACCAGGTTTCAGCGAAAAAATTGCGTCAGTTCGGTGAAAAAGCACCTCCAGAGCAAAATTTGTTTGACCCGCCGGAGCAAATGCGCCTTCCTAGTGTGACTTCGCAAGCGCAGCACGCCGCTGCCGCAGGGATGGACCCGTCATGACGCTCGACGCCATGAACATCGCCGGCCTTCAGACCCAGACCGTCACCGGTCTGTCCGGTCGCGGCGGCGCCATGCCCGGCGGCCTCGGTACCACCACGACCACCATTATGACCACCTCCTGGACACGGGGGGCGGCCGGCGTGCGTTAGCGGACCAGAAAACCGCAACACACCGACCCCGCTCCCCGGCCCCGGCGAGCGGGTTTTTTTGTGCCCGAAATTCACACTTCACCCATCAGCCAGACCCGAAAAGACCCAAAGGACCCAGACCCATGCCCCTCGACCTCGATGCCCGAAAACCGCTGAAGCTTTGCGTTCTCAAATTCGGAAGCTCCGTCCTCCAGAAGCCCGACGACTACGTCCGCGCCGCTCACGAAATCTATCGCCACACGCGTGCCGGCGAGAAGGTTGTCGCGGTCGTGTCGGCCCTGGAAGGTGAAACCGACGCCCTGTTTGCCGTCGGTGGCGATGTCGGCCAGGGGGCCAGCGACGGCCTGATGGCCCGGCTGGTCCGGTGCGGCGAGCTGAAGTCTGCAGCGCTGATGGGTCTGGCGCTGGAGCGAACCGGCATTCCCTCTGCCGTGCTCGATCCGCATGAAATGGGTCTGATGGCCGATGGCGAGCCGCTCGACGCCAATCTCACGGGTCTGGATTCCGAGCGGGTCCTGGCGCACTTCGAAAACGCTGACGTGATCGTTGCGCCGGGCTTCTTCGGGGAAGGTGTTGCAGGGCCGGTCACACTGGGTCGTGGCGGAACGGACCTGACGGCGGTCGAGTTCGCCCACTGGCTCGATGCCGACCGGGTCCGGCTGATCAAGGATGTCGACGGGGTCTATACCGACGACCCGGCCAGGGTCGCCGATGCGGAACGCCTCGACCAGCTCGACTATGACGAAGCCGTACGCGTCAGCCGGGGTCTCGTTCAGGAAAAGGCGATCTTCCGGGCGCGCGACAACCAGGTCGTGATCGAGGTCGCCGCTCTGGGGCGCCCCTATGCAACGCGCATCGCCGGACGCGTGCAGCAACGCCCGGGGCCTGTCCCCGCCGCGCGCAAGCTGAAAGTCGCCGTGCTCGGCCATGGCGCCGTCGGCGCCGGCGTGTGCTCGCATCTTCTGGCCCATCCGGGCCGGTTCGAACTCGCCCCGGTCCTCGTCCGTGACGCGGCAAAGCACGCAGAAGCCTGTGATCGCCCGCTGGAATTCACCGAGGACCCGGCCGTCGCCCTGGCCGGAACGCCTGACATTGTCGTGGAAACGCTCGGCGGTACCGATACGGCGCGCGCGCTGAGCCAGAGCGTGCTGCGCGATGGCAGCCATCTTGTCACCGCGAACAAGGCTGTGGTGGCCCTCGATATCGACCGCCTCAACGACCTCGCCCGGCAGCAAGGACGGCAGTTGCGTTACTCGGCCGCTATCGGCGGCGGCGTTCCGATCCTGGAACTGGTCGACCTGCTCGGCCGCAATGGCGAAATCCTGGCGGTCGAAGGCGTCATGAACGGCACCTGCAATTTCATCTTCGACCAGCTCAAACAGGGCACCCGTCTCGCCGACGCGGTCAGCGAAGCCCAGAGGCTGGGCTTTGCGGAAGCCGATCCCAGCACCGATCTCGACGGTCACGATGCGGCCGACAAGCTGGTCCTGCTGGCCCATCACGCCTTCGGCGTCACGCTGCACCCCAGCCAGATCGAGAAGGAAAGCCTGAACGATCTCGACGGCAACCGGATCCGGGCGGTCAACGAGAAAGGCATGGTCTTCAAGCAGATCGCCCGCTGCGAAGCGACCCCGGACGGCCGGGTGGAGGCGCGCGTCGAGATCGTCGCCCTGGAGCCCGATCACCCGCTGGCCGGCCTCGTCAACGAGGGCAATGGCTTCCTCGTGAAACTGCCGCAAAAGACGGTTTCCGTACGCGGCAAGGGAGCCGGCCGCTGGCCGACAGCGGAAGCTGTCTTTGCCGATATCATGGACATCCAGCGTTCCTATCTGACCGGCGAAGCCGAAGCGTCGCCCGTACCGGAGAATCCGCTTAGCCATATCCGCCGAATGTCGACGGGACAGGTGGCATGACGACAGCAAATCCGGCGGCCCGCGCCAGCGCGCCCGCCAGTGTAGGCAATGTCGGGGTCGGCTTCGATGTGCTCGGCCTCGCCTTTGACGCCGTGCGTGACGAAGTCTGCGCCGTCCGGGAAGACCAGCCCGGCGTGCGTCTGGGCAGGGTTTCGGGTCTGGTCGACAGCCTGCCGGCCGAACCGGAGCGCAATTGCGCCCTCGCCGCCGCAGCCGCCGTGCTTGAAGCGGCCAGAGCCGATTTCGGCCTGCGGATCGATGTGCACAAGGGCGTACCGATGAGTGCCGGCATGGGTGGCTCCGCGGCCTCGGCTGTTGCCGCCGCCGGCGCAGCCAATGCCCTGCTCGACAAGCCTTTTTCAGACATCGAACTTCTGCCCCTGGCCATGGAAGGCGAGAAAGTCTCCGCCGATCCGCCGCCCTGGGACAATGTGATGGCGGCACTGCTGGGCGGCCTCGTCCTGGCGGCCCGCCTCGACCCGCCCCTGATCCGGCGCCTGCCCCTGCCCGAGGGGATTGCCTGCGTGGTCTTCCACCCCCAGCGCAAGATCGAGACCCAGGCCGCGCGCGAACTCCTCTCGCCGCAGATCGCCAAGGACATTGCGGTCGAGCATTCACGAAACATGGCCAGCTTCGTGGCCGGTTGCGCCAGTGGCGATCTCGACCTCGTGGCCAGCGGCCTGCGCGATATCTTCATCGAACCACAGCGGGCCAGCCTGCTGCCGGAACTGGCACCGGTCCAGGCCGCCGCCCTTGAGGCCGGCGCGCTGGGCTGCTCCTTCTCCGGCTCGGGCCCGTCCGTCTTCGCCTGGACCCGGGTGGCCGATCTCGACGCCACGCGGACCGCCATGGCCGCAGCCTTCGCATCTGCCGGATGCCCGGCAACCGCCTATGATGCCCCGCTGAATTCCCCCGGGCTCCGGATCGAACCCCAAAAGGGATAGTGCCGCTCATGCTGTTTCACTCCACCCGCGGCAACGCGCCTGCCGTCACCGCCGACATCGCGCTCAAGGCCGGCGCGGCACCCGATGGCGGTCTTTATCTGCCCGAGAGCCTGCCGGGTTTCACCAGCGGCGACTTCGCCGACACGCCAGGGCTCGGCGATCTGGGCGCACGCCTGCTCGCCCCCTTCTTCGAAGGTTCGCCCCTGGCGGACGCCATGGCGGATATCTGCCATGACGCGTTCGACTTCCCGGCTCCACGGGTCAGCCCGGATGCAAGCGACGACGCCCCGGCCGTGCTCGAACTGTTTCATGGCCCGACCGGCGCCTTCAAGGATTTCGGCGCCCGCTTCCTGTTCCGCAGTTTCAGCGCTCTGGGCCAGGACGCGGACGCGCCGATCACGGTTCTGGTCGCGACTTCGGGCGATACAGGCGGGGCCGTCGGCTGCGCGGCCGAGGGCGTACCCGGCGTGCGCGCCGTCATCCTGTTTCCCAAGGGCCGGATATCGGCCTTCCAGGAACACCAGTTGTGCTGCTGGAAGCCGCCCGTCTCCGCGCTCCGTGTGGCCGGCGATTTCGACGCCTGCCAGGCCCTGGTCAAGGCCGCCTTTGCCGATGCCGGCCTGACCGCAAGGCATTCGCTGACCTCGGCCAACTCGATCAGCATCGGCCGCCTGCTGCCACAAATGGTCTACTGGTCCCGCGCTGCGCTCGATATCGAAGCAGAGACCGGGGCAAAGCCCGGCCTTGTCATTCCCACAGGCAATCTGGGCAATGCGTTTGCCGCCATCCTGGCCCGCGCCTGCGGCCTGCCGATCGGCCCGATCGTGCTGGCTACCAATGCCAACACCACACTGTCCGACTGGTTCGCCTCGGGCCGCTATTCAGCGCGCGCATCGATTGCGACCATCGCCAATGCCATGGATGTCGGCGCGCCGAGCAATTTCGAACGCCTGGACGGGTTCGACGGCGGCGCAATCGCGGGTGTGGAGTGCATCGACGACGACACGATCCGCACCCGCATCCGCACGACATTCGAGAACAGCGGCTATATTGCCTGCCCGCATACGGCGACGGGTCTGGAAGCCCACGCACGCCTGCCCGAAGCCGAACGCAAGGCCCGGCCCTGGATTGTCGCCGCAACCGCCCACCCCGGAAAATTCGCCGACATCGTCGAGCCGGTGATCGGCCGGTCAGTTGAATTGCCGCCGGCGCTCGCAGGGGTTTTGCAGCGCGAGGTGCGGGTCAGCGATATCCCGGAGAGCCTGCAAGCGCTTGAGGCGCACCTGACCGGGCAGCTGGCGCCAGACTAACGCCCGTCGACGACGGTGTGGCGGACGAGCCGGCCGGCGGGGACCCGTGTGCGGAAGCGCGCTTCGCTGTAGGCCAGACCCGCGTCCACATCCCAGCATCCTGCCGACACTGTGAAGCGGTAGGACCGCCCCGGCGGTACGGACACGCCTGACGGCAGGCGGTTGAGCCCATAGCTCGCTGCCGAGCAGTCCGAGATCAGGATTGCCGTCAGCGTCCGGCTTGATCCGTTGACGATCTCCAGCATGCCGGTCGGCTCGCCCGGGCGGACCAGCGGACCGCCGGTGACGAGCGAGGCGCAAGCGGTCAGGCTCGCGGCAACACCGAGTGTCGCGATGAGTTGAAGAATGCGTTTCATGTCCCCTCCTGTGCCCCGCCGCCAGACCTGGCAGAGCGTTTGCCAGTGGATTTCACGAAGTTATCGAAGTGTAATCGACACCAGCCATCCCCTGATCGGGGGAGCGGCCCGGGGACGGCCTGCCGTTATAAGCGTGGAACGACACGCCGGAGGAAGCCGGGGAAAGACTGTAAGCGCATGTCTACGAGCCGCACTCGCCTGACACCGAATACGCGACTGGCCGCATTGCTTGTAGCCGGGCTCGCGGCGAGCCTGCTTGTGATCTGGGCCGCGATGAGACCGGCCGTTCCGGGCGACCCGTTGCGGCCGATAACCGGCCTTTCCCATGTGTTCTGGATCCAGATCGTGATCGGCTTCGGATCGCTCGCGGTGTCGGGCTGGGTCTGGGCGCTGCGACCCCGGGACACCGCAACGCGGCTCTTCGTGCTCAGCGGTATCGCGACCATGTGCTTCACATACGCGCCCGCCCCGCTGCGCGAGTCGATGGCGCCGGTGCCCGACACGGTCTTCCTGGCGCTGGTCGGGCTGAACGGTGTCGGCGCATCAATGTTCGGCATCGCCATGACCGCGCTCTTCATCTGCTATCCCGGCCGCCTGCCCTACCGGCGCGTGCTGGCCGTCGGCAGCGCATTGTTCTTCGGTCTGTGGACCGTGATCGGCATGACCGGCGCGCTGCAGGGCCGGACGGAGCCGATCTACAACATCCATCTTCTCACGACGGTCGAGATGCTGACGATCTGCCTTGCCGTTGCGGCCCAGATCGCCGTGACCGGCCGCGATCCCAAGGCGCGGGCCGTGGCAATCTGGTTCGGCCTCGCCGTGCTGTTCGGTGCCGGCGGCTTCATCACGATGACCGCGATCCCCGGCGTGCTGGGGATCCCGGCGCCGATCGATTCACACTATTCCTTCGCCTTCTTTCTCCTGATCTATATCGGCGTCGCCGCGGGCCTGCAGCGCTTCCGCCTGTTCGAGCTGGGGGACTGGGCCTATCGCATCCTGTTCTACGCGGCCGGTGCCATTCTGCTGGTCGCCATCGACGCTGTTCTGGTCTCGCTGATCGCGATCGACCCCGGCCCGGCCTTCGGTGTGTCGCTGCTGGCCACAGCGCTGATCTATCTGCCGCTGCGCGATGTGATCGGCCGCCGCATCCTGCCCCGGCCCGGACTGAAGCAGGACGAGCTTTTCCTCGCCGTGGTCGACACCGCCTTCGGGGCATCGGGGCGCAGCCGGCACCACCGCTGGCGCAGCCTGCTCGACCGGCTCTTTGCGCCGCTGGAGATTACCGAAGCCGACGGCCCGGTCGACCAGCCCGAAATCCGCGAGGACGGCGTTGAAATGCGCCTGCCATCGACGCCGGGACATCCCGCGCTGATCCTGCGCCACCCCTGGCGCGGCCGCGCCCTGTTCTCGCCCGGCCATCTCGCCACCGCGCGCCAGCTGATCGAACTGATGGCCTATGCCGAAGAAAGCCGCCGCTCCTATGATCGCGGCGTCGCCGAGGAGCGCAGCCGGATCGCCCGTGACATGCACGACAATATCGGCGCCCAGCTGCTGGGCGCCCTGCACTCCAGCGACCACGACCGCAAGGACCTGATGATCCGCGAGACGCTGACCGATCTGCGGGACATCATCAACAATGCTGCGACCCCGGGTCTGGACCTCGACGAGACGCTGGCCGATCTGCGCGTGGAATCGGCCGAACGTCTGGGCGCTGTCGGGATCGAACTGGTCTGGGAAAACGACATCGGTGAAACGCCCGACCTGTCGACCTCGGCCACCCACGCCCTGCGGTCCATCATCCGCGAGGCCGTCAGCAATACGATCCGCCATTCCGGCGCCTCGCGCCTGTCGGTTCAACTGGGCCGCGAAGCCGGCAGGGCCCGCCTTGTCATTGACGATGATGGCCACGGCTTCGACCGCAAGACCGTCAGTGCCGGCAACGGTCTTTCCAATATCGAAAGCCGGAGCGAGACTCTGGGAGGACGAATGACATGCAACAGCTCGCCCGACGGGACGCGGATCGAGATCCGCTTTCCACTGAAACAGCCCGGAGTGCCGGCATGAAACGTATCCTGATTGTCGAGGACGTCGCCCAGACCCGGCGCTGGCTGTGCGAGATCGCCGAGAACGCCTTTCCCGGCTGCTCCATCGAGGAGGCTGCGAGCATGCGCGGCGGCCTGGCTGCAGCGGCAGCCAGTGCCGACTTCGACCTCGCCCTGATCGATCTCGGCCTGCCGGACGGTTCGGGACTGGAGGTGCTGCGCAGCCTGAAACTGGTCTGCCCCGCCGCCGTCCCCATCGTCACGACCGTGATGGGCGATGACGCGCATATCGTTGCTGCGCTGTCGGCCGGCGCCGAAGGTTATCTGCTCAAGGAAAACCCGGCCGATCTGCTCACCGCGCAGCTGAAACGCCTGGCCGACGGGACACCGGCCCTGTCGCCCTCCATCGCCCGGCGCATCATGGAGCATTTCCGCTATACCGGCCCGGCGGCCGATCCGGAGGAAGAGCTCACGGCGCGCGAAAAGGAAGTGCTCGGACTGATCGGACGCGGTCATCGCAATGTCGATGTGGCGGCCAGTCTCGATCTCGCCGAGAGCACGGTGGCCAGCCACATCAAGTCGATCTATCGCAAGCTGGGCATCTCTTCACGCGCCGAGGCATCCTGGCACGCGACACGGATGGGGCTCACCCTCAACAAGCCGGGCGAGCCCTCGGGCCGCTGATCCGGTCAGTCCCAGCCGAACTGCACCACGATATCGGCATTGCCGTCACCGATCTGGTGATAGGTCGTGTGCTGGCCGCTGCCGATCTGCAGCACGCCGAGGATATTGCCATTGCCTTCCTGCACGGTGTTGGCCGTGTGGCCTTCGCCCACCTGCGCGACGCCGACGAGATTGCCATTGCCGGACTGATAGACCGACCCGGTCAGGTTCTCGCCGAACTGGCGGGTCAGCGCGCGATTGGCGAGGCCCGCCTGCAGCACATCCTGCCAGTTGTCATAACCCTGCTGGCGGATATCGAGCCGGTTGCGATAGCCGTCCTGGCGGGCCGCGGCCGCGTTCTGGTCGCCACGCTGGGCGATCCGGGCCCGGTTGCGCCAGCCGTCGAAGCGGCCTTCCACCATATTGCCATAGCCGGACTGTTCCACGCTGACGCGCGAACGGGACTGGGCATCGGCCTCGCCAGCGGCGAAAGCGATCGAGGCCAGAGCGGCCCCGGCGAGCATCATCTTCGAGAAGGTCATCATCCTGTCTCCCTGTCGGGGGCCGGCTCCATGCGGCGGCCTTTCATGCACACCGGTCTAGCAAGCCGAGGCTGAGCGCAGTCTGAGGCGATGGTTCATCTCAAAGTCACCCAGCGTGACACCAGGCTTACCCTCGCGTGACCCCGAATTAAGTTGTCCGGGAAGGATCGGCGCCCCCTATTTGGCCGCAACAAACAGGGAGGGATTTCATGAAAACATTTGCGCTTGCCGGCACGGCTCTGATGCTGGCCAGTCTCGGCAACGGGCTGGCCGAGGCGCGTGACGAGGACGCCATCAACGCGCTCGCGGATGTTATCGAAGCGAATTATTACGACGAGGCCCGCGCCCACGAGATCGCCGAAGCTCTGCGCAACGAAGCGGCTTCAGGTGCCTTCGGTGAAGATACATCCCCTGACGCGCTCGCGTCTGCGCTGACCGGCCGGCTGCACGCCGAGGACCGGCACTTCTCCGTCCGCTATATCGGTCCGGAACGGGCTGCGGACATCATCGCACGCCGCGAAGCTGCCGAGGCCGGTGAGGCCCCGGAGCGTCCTGCCGATCCCTGGGCCGGCCTGAGACGCGAGAATTTCGGCTTTGCCGATATCGACATCCTGTCGGGCAATATCGGCTATATCGATCTGCGCCAGTTTGCACCGATCCAGCCGGCGGAAAGCACGGCCCGCGCCGCACTCGACTTCATCGCCAATACGGATGCCGTCATCTTCGACCTGCGCCAGAATGTCGGTGGCGCACCCTCGATGGTGCAGTACCTGATCAGCCACTTCCTCGACCCCGAGGAGCCGGTGGTGATCAACACCTTCGTCGCACGCGACCTGCCCTATCCGGACCAGCTGTGGTCGCTGCCGATACATCCGGCCGGCAACCGCCCCGACGTGCCGCTGATCGTCCTGACCTCGGGCAATACCGGATCGGCCGGCGAGGCCTTTCCCTACCATCTGAAGGCGATGGAGCGCGCCACCATTATCGGCGAGACCACACATGGCGCCGGCAATCCGGGCTCGACCTTCTTCACCCCTGAAGGCTATGCGGTTTTCATCTCGACCGGTTCGGCCCGCAATCCGATTACCGGGACCAATTGGGAAGGTACCGGCGTCACGCCGGACATCGCCGTTCCGGCCGGCGATGCGCTGGAGACGGCCCTCGACCGCCTCTACGACACGCTGCTGGCCTCTCATGACGCTGACAGTGCAGGCTATCAGGACGTGGAATGGGCGCGCGAACTGCTGGCCGCTCAGCGCGAACCCGTGGACGTTTCCTCACGTCAGCTGCGCCGCTATGCGGGCACCTATGGCAATCGCCACTTCGACACCGCTAACGGCACGCTCGTCTATACGCGTGAGGGCGGCTCGCCGGTGGAATTGCTGCCGGTCGGGAACCACCGCTTCGCCATCCCCGGCAATAACAGCTATCGCTTCGTCTTCACGCCGGACGAGACCGGAAATGTCGGCCAGCTGGAAATGCAGATCGCCGGTTCGGGCAGCCGCAACTACCCGCGTTCCCGCTAAAACAGTGCGGCCTGCCGGGGTTCGCCCCAGCGGGCCGCATCCACACCTTCATGCGCCAGCAGCCAGCGCTTGCGGTCCAGACCGCCGCCGAACCCGGTCAGCGAGGCATTGGCGCCGATGACCCGGTGACAGGGCACGACAATCGGAATGGGATTGGCGCCATTGGCCAGGCCGACGGCGCGCACCGCCTTCGGCCGGTCGATACGCCGGGCCAGCTCGCCATAGCTGATCGTCTGCCCGACCGGTATGTCACGCAGGGCCCGCCAGACATCCCGCTGGAAATCGGTGCCCGCTCCTTCGACAGAAATCCCGTCCAGGGCCGTGAGGTCGCCCGCGAAATAGGCCTCGAGCGCCCGGCGTGCCGCGCTGGGCGTATCCGCATCGCTCAGTGAGATATCCGCGCCGTAACGCCGTTCCAGCTGCCGGTGCAGCCGTTCGACGTGATCGTCCCAGTCAACAGCATGCAAAGTCCCCGACCGCTCTGTCACCAGAAAGGTCAGGCCGATCGGCGTGTCGATCTGTTCGATCACAAAATCGGGCAGAGAATCTGGCGCTGACATGCTGTCCTCCATCAAGGCTCGCGGGACAGACTGTACCAGAGCAATCGTTTCGACTGGCGGTTTCCGGACATGATGCCCGGCGTCCGCCGGACTTTCACATCCATGTCCGAAAACCGCTAGACAGTCCGGCCGGCCCGGGCAAGCCTTGAGGCATGGATCTCGATCACGACGCCTGCTACCGCGCCATTTCCCAGCGCGATGTCCGTTTCGACGGCCGCATCTTCACCGGGGTGAAGACGACGGGCATCTATTGCCGTCCCGTCTGCCCGGCGACGACGCCGAAATCGCAAAACGTCATCTTCTACCCGTCTGCCGCAGCGGCGCGCGAGGCCGGGTTCCGGCCCTGCCTGCGCTGCCGGCCGGAGACGGCGCCGGATATGGGAGCCTGGCGCGGCACATCGAACACGGTCTCCCGCGCCCTGCGCCTGATCGAACAGGGTGCGCTGGATACGGCCTCGGTCGACGAACTGGCCGGCCGGCTGGGTGTCGGCGAACGGCAATTGCGCCGTCTGTTTCACCAGCATCTGGGCGCCTCGCCCGTCGCCGTGGCCCAGACACGGCGGATACATCTCGCCAAACAGCTGATCCATGAGACACGCATGCCGATGGCCGAGATCGCCTTTGCCTCGGGCTTTTCGAGCATCCGCCGCTTCAACGAGACCTTTCGCGACATGTTCGGGCGGCCGCCGGGCGAATTGCGCCGGGCGAGCGCCAAAGCTGTCCCGGCCGACACGGCGGGCGGGTTGAGCCTGCTGCTGCGCTATCAGCCGCCCTATGACTGGGAGGCCATGCTGGACTTCCTGCGACTGCGGGCGATCGCCGGGATCGAGCATGTCGAGGACAATGCCTATTCACGCACGATCGAGATTGACGGGGCCCAGGGGCATGTACGCATCGAACCGGCCAGCGGCGATGCCCTGCGCGCGACAATCGTCTTCCCCACCCTCTCTGCCCTGCCCGCCATCATCGGTCGTATCCGCCGGGTCTTCGACCTCGCTGCCGATCCCGCCGCCATCGCCGCCCATCTGAGCGAAGACCCGGATCTGGCCCGCCATATCGCCCGCCGGCCCGGCCTGCGCGTTCCGGGGGCCTGGGACGGGTTCGAGCTGGCGATCCGGGCCGTGCTCGGCCAGCAGATCACGGTGACCGCGGCGGCTCGCCTCGCCGGCCAGCTGGTCGCCCGTCACGGAACGCCGCTGGCAGAGCCTGCCGGCCCCCTGACCCACACCTTTCCGCAGGCCTCGGCCCTTGCCGATGCAGACCTTGCGAGCCTGGGCATGCCCCGCAGCCGGTCTGCAACGCTGAGCGCGGTGGCCGCGGCCAGCCTGGCAAACCCCAACCTGTTCGACGCCCATCGCGGGCTCGACGAGGCCGTTCACGATCTGCGGACGATCCGCGGTGTCGGCGAATGGACGGCGCAATACATCGCCCTGCGGCAATTGCGCGAGCCTGACGCCTTTCCGGCGGCGGATATCGGACTGATGCGAGCACTCGCGGCACCGGACGGGACCCGCCCCTCCGCCGCGGCGCTGAGCCGGCGCGCCGAGCGCTGGCGTCCCTGGCGGGCCTATGCGGCCCAACATCTCTGGGCCGCCGATCCCGGATTGCACGTTTCCTGACACAACTCTCTGAAGCACAACCGGATTCTGACGCTTTTCATGCGAAATGACTGGCCTCGCGGCGGCCGGTCGCGTTATGCCTCTAATCAACCAGGGTTAATGCCCGGTCCAACGGCCCTGAAAGGGTCATGAAACCGACAAGCTGGCGTACGGCTCCGCATGCAAGCGTGCGAGGAGGCGGAAAAGCCAGGCGGACCGGCGTGTATTTCCCGCCAGGATGTGTCCCGTACGGGTGTCAGCAAGGCAGAGCCTTGCCGCGGCCGCTTGTGGGCACCGGCGGAGTGGATGGCGGTTTTTTCGCGGACAGGAGACGGGCCGGAAGCGCACGGGAGTCGTGCGTCCGGCACTATGTGACCCGGAGAGAGGAGCACCCCGGATGGCGAACACGATACGGATGGCCGGCCTGGCAGTTGCGGCCATCATTCTGGGACTGACCGGCGGCCCCGCAGCCGCATTGATCCAGACCGAGGACCAGGATGGACGGTCCGATGCCCGCCCCGCGGTCCAGGTCGTTGAATCCCTCGCCTGTACGCTGGAAGACCGGACCCAGTGCGTCGGCGAGACCCAGATCGTGGAAGACGTCGAGGAATGGAACGAGTTCCTCGAGCGCAAACGCCCCTTCCCCGGCCTCCTGAAATTCTATCGCGACATCCAGACCGGCGAGCTCTTCCTGGAACTCACGGAGGACGAGTTCGGCGAAGAGTACATCTATTTCAGCTATGTCCATGATGGTTCGCGCCGCGACGGCATGCGCATGGCCGGTCTGATGGGCGAGAACGCCGTGATCTCCTTCCGCCGGCGCTTTCGCCATGTCGATATCATCCGCCGCAATACCGACTACGTCATGGATCCGGATTCGACCCTCACCCGCGCCGAAGGCACCAATGTGCCCTTCACCGTGCTGGCCAGTCTGGAAGTCGTCTCGGAAAGCCGCCGTTCCAACCGCGTCATCGTCCGCGCCAACGACCTCTTCATGACCAATTCTCTGGTCCGCATCGGCCAGGCTTCGGCCATGGGCCGGGCCCTGGGGGTGCGTCCGGGCACGCTGAACGCCCGCAAGACCAATATCCGCTCGATCCGCAATTACGAGGACAATACCGAGATCGTCACCGAATTCGTGTTCGACTGGAGCGGGGCGAGCTCGCCCGAGAGCTCGTCGGACACGACCGTGGTGCAGCACACGTTTGTGCGCATGCCCGATGACGGTTTCACGCCCCGCCGCGCCGATCCGCGCGTCGGCTTCTTCACGGAACGGCGCACCAATCTGACGCGGGTCGATGGCAGCCCGGTCGACGATCTGATCCAGCGCTGGCGGCTGGAGAAAACCGACCCGGAGGCCGAGGTGTCCGATGTCGTCCGGCCCATCACATTCTGGATCGAGAACACGACGCCGCTGGAATACCGCGACGTGATCCGCGATGCCGTCCTGGCCTGGAACCCGGTCTTCGAGGCCGCCGGCTTCCGCAATGCGATCCAGGTCGATATCCAGCCGGACGACGCCGCCTGGGACGCCGGCGATGTGCGCTACAATGTGATCCGCTGGATCGCCTCGCCCCACCCGATTTTCGGCGGCTACGGCCCCCGTTTCACCAACCCGCTGACCGGCGAGATCCTGGGCGCCGATATCGTCATCGAGCACGCCGCGGTTCAGCGCTGGGTGCAGACGGCCGATCTCTTCCCGCCCGTCGGTGACAGCAGTGCCGCGGTGGACCTCGAAGCCGCCCTCGACAGCGACGCACTGGCCGCGATCAGTGCCGCCGATATCGACGAGGCCTGCGAGGCCGGCATGCACATGGCCCGCTCGACCGCCTTTGCACGCTTGGCCGCCGTCGCGGCTGCCCGCGCCGGCCATCGCCCGGACATCGACCCCAATGCGATCATCGAGCAGGGGCTGAGCTGGATGGTGGCGCACGAGGTCGGTCACACGCTGGGCCTGACCCACAACATGATGGCCTCCTATTTCGGCGATCTGGAGACCCTGGCCAGCGGCGATCCGCGCGCCGAGCGCCGCCTGTCGGCATCGGTGATGGACTATCCGGGTGTCAATCTGGCCGCGGCCGGCGAGAGCCAGGGCCCGTTCTTCCCGGGTCTGCCCGGGCCTTATGACAGCTGGGCGATCCGTTTCGGCTATGCGCCGGAGATCGGTGAGACCGAGGCGCGCAATGCCCTGCTCGCCCTGTCGAGCCTGCCCGAGCACGTCTTCGGCAATGATGCCGATGCGGTGCGGGTGCCGGGCCGCGGTATCGATCCGCGGGTGAATACCTATTCCCTGTCCAACGACCCGATCGGCTTTGCCGCGCGGCAGGTCGATGTCGCCCGGACGACCATGGCCGGACTGGTCGAGACCGTCCCGCAGGACGGCGAGAGCTGGGCCGAGACCCGCGCGGCCTTCGGCGTGCTGATGGGCATGTGGAAACAGGCCGGCGGTATCGTGTCGCGCTATGTCGGCGGGGTCTATGTCGACCGCTCGGTCGTCGGCCAGCCGGGCGCCGCCGAGGCGCCCTTCGTCCCGGTCTCCGCAGCAGAACAGCGCCGCGCCCTGCGCACGCTGGGCGAGACCGTGTTCGGGCCGGATGCCTTCGACTTTCCGCCCGAGCTGATTGCCCGGCTGCAGCCGGAACGGCGAGGGTTCGACGCCCTGCGCCGGGCCGAGGAGCCGCGTGTCCAGGCCTATGTCCGCGATGCGCAGAATTCGGTGCTCGCGCACCTTCTGCACCCGCGCGTGCTGAACCGGCTGACCGACAGCCTGGCCTATGGCGGCGACTACTCCACCCACGCCATGCTGAACGATCTGACGCGGGAGATCTTCAAGGGCGATCCCTGGGGCCGTCCCAATGTCTACCGGCGCAATCTGCAGATCCAGTACATCGACCGGCTGATTGCCGTCGAAGACGCATCCTCGCTGCAGCATGTCCCGGCGGTCGCCGTGCGCGACACGCTGCGCCGGATCGCCGGAATGAATCATGGCTGGGATGTCTGGCTGGATGCCGAGACACGGGCGCATCGCCGCTATGTCCGAGAGCGGATCGCGGCAGCACTCGACGCCTGACCGGCCCTATCGGGGCACCGCACAGAAGAAAGGCCCGCCGGCAGAACCGGCGGGCCTTTCCCGTGTCACCTTCCTGTCGGCCCGGTCACGCCTGGTCCGAGCTCTCCGCGTCCATGGCCGCATGGTCGCGCCTGGGCAGGAAACGCGATATCCAGCGGCCGACCACGTAGAAGACCGGCGTGAAGATCAGGCCGAAGAAGGTCACCCCGATCATCCCGGCGAACACCGCAATCCCCAGGGCCTGGCGCATTTCCGCACCGGGACCGTGAGCAAAAGCCAGAGGCGTCACGCCGAGAATGAAGGCAAAGGAGGTCATCAGGATCGGCCGCAGGCGGATCCGGGCGGCCTGGGCCGCAGCCTTGAAGCGGTCGCTGCCGGCCTCGTCCTCGGCCTGGCGGGCGAACTCGACCAGCAGGATCGCGTTCTTGGCCGCCAGGGCGATCAGCACGATCAGCCCGACCTGGGTGAGGATATTGTTGTCCAGACCCGTCAGGTTGATGCCGACCATCGCTGCCAGGATACACATCGGCACGATGAAGATAACCGCCCAGGGCAAGGTGAAGGCCTCGTACTGGGCTGCCAGCACCAGGAAGACGAACACCACCGCGAAGGCGAAGATCATCAGGCCGGAATCGCCGGCCGCCTTTTCCTGATAGGCGATCTCGGTCCACTCATAGCCAAAGCCCGGAGGCAGGTTGGCTTCGAGGATTTCCTCCATCGCGTCCAGCGCCGTGCCCGAGGCCACGCCGGGCATGGCCTGGCCCTGGATTTCCACGGCGGTGAAGTTGTTGTGCCGCACGACACGGACCGGTCCGGACTCCGTGGTGATCGACGCCACCGAGGCGATCGGCACCAGCTCGCCATCCCGGCCGCTGACGCGCAGCCGGCCGATATCGGCGATGTCGTCCCGGGCCTCGGCTTCTGCCTGGGCGGTCACACGATAAGTGCGGCCCTGGTAGTTGAAGTCGTTCACATAGGTCGAGCCGAGATAGGTGCCAAGTGCAGAGTAGACCGATGCCGGATCGACGCCGAGACGCTGGGCCCGGTCGCGATCGACATCGACGCGGACGCGCGGCGAGTCGGTCGAGAAGTCGGTGAAGACCTGGGTCAGGCGCGGGTCCTGGTTGGCGGCGCCGATGATCTGCCAGGCCACCTGGCCCAGCGTGTTCAGCCCCTGGCCGGTGCGGTCCTGGACGATCACCTTGAAACCGCCGCCATTGCCCAGCCCCTGTACCGGAGGCGGTGCGATGATGAAGGCCCGGCCTTCCGGCACGATCTGGGCCAGCATGCCGGTCAGCTGCATGGACAATTCCTGCGCCGACATGCCCGGATGGCCCTGGCGTTCCTCGATCGGGTCGAGCCGGATGAACATGGTCGAGCCGGACGAGTTCAGCGAGAAGGTTGCCCCGTCCAGGCCGACAATCGCCGCCATGCCGTCCACGCCCTCGGTCTCGGCGACCGCGCTCTGGACACGGGCCATGACTTCGTCGGTGCGTTCCAGGGACGCGCCGGGCGGCAATTGCACAATGCCGATCAGGAAGCCCTGGTCCTGGTCCGGGATGAAGCCGGTCGGGGTCTCCGACAGGCGCCAGCCGGTGAGCGCCAGAAGGCCGGCATAGGCAATCAGGACGATGACAATCATGCGCACCAGGCGCGACACAACGGCCCCATAACTGTCCGATAGCCATGCAAAACCGTTATTGAACTGTCGCGCAGCGAAGCGCAGCGGAGCCAGCGGGCCCGGCCGGGCGTCGTGAGCATCCGCCTTGTGCGGTTTCAGCAGCAGGGCGCAGAGCGCCGGGCTGAGTGTCAGCGACACGACCAGCGAGATGATCGCCGCGGTCGCGATGGCAACGGCGAACTGGCGATAGAAAATCCCCGGAATGCCGCCCATGAACGCCGTCGGGATGAAGACCGAGATCAGCACCAGCGACATCGCGATCAGCGCGCCGCCGACCTCCGTCATCGACTTGCGGGCTGCGATCCGGGGCGAATTCCCCTCGCGTATCAGACGCTCGACGTTTTCCACCACCACGATGGCGTCGTCGACGACGATGCCGACGGCCAGCACCATGGCGAAGAGGGAGAGCGAGTTGATCGAGAAGCCCAGCGCCAGCTGTACGGCGAAGACGCCGACAATGGAGACCGGGATGGCCACGATCGGGATCAGCGCCGCCCGCCAGGTCTGCAGGAAGACGATGATCACCAGCACGACGAGGAAGACCGCCTCGATCAGCGTGCGCTGCACCGCGTGCACCGACGCCTCGACGAATTCGGTCGGGTTGTAGGGGATGATGTAGTCCATGCCCTCGGGGAATTCGGCCTCGGCGGCCTCGATTTCCCGCAGCACGGCCGAGGCCGTGTTCAGCGCATTGGCGCCGGGCTGCTGGATGATCGCCATGGCGACGCCGGGCAGCTGGTCGAAATAGCCGCGGACGAGATAGGTCTCGGTCCCCAGCTCGACCCGTGCGACATCCTCCAGCCGCGTAACGGCCCCGTCTTCGCTCCGGCGAACCACGACATTGCCGAACTCCTCCGCCTCGATCAGGCGGCCGCGCACCTGCACGGGCACCTGGAAGGACGGGGCGTCGCCGGCGCCATAGGGCGGCTGGCCGAGAATGCCGCCGGTCGCCTGGATGTTCTGCTCGCGCAGGGCAGCGACGACATCGCTGGCCGTCAGGCCGTGGGCGGCGGCGCGGTCGGGATCGATCCAGACCCGCATGGAATAATTGCCGGCCCCGAAGACGCGGACATCGCCGACACCGTCAAGGCGCAGTAGACGGTCGCGGACGCGGGTATTGGCGTAATTGCCGATATAGTCGGTATCCAGCGTTCCGTCCGTCGAGCGCAGCGACAGGATCAGCAGGAAGCCGGTCGACTGGGCCTCCACCGACACGCCGGTCTGGCGGACGATTTCCGGCAGGCGCGGCTCGGCCCGGTTGACCCGGTTCTGCACCTTCACCTGGGCGGTATCGATATCGGTGCCGGGCTGGAAGGTGACGGAGATCTGCACCATGCCGTCCGCCGTCGAGGAGGAGGTCATGTAGAGCATGCCCTCGACGCCGTTGATCTCCTGCTCCAGCGGTGCAGCGACCTGTTCGGCGACGTCCTCGGCAGTGGCACCGGGATAGGCAGCCGTGATCGCCACCGTCGGCGGGGCGATCTCGGGATATTGCGAAAGCGGCAGCTGCGGATAGGCGAAAATACCCAGCAGCGTGACGATGACCGAGATCACCAGAGCGAAGATCGGTCGGTCGATAAAGAAATGGGACAGGCGCATGAGGGAGGCTTTCTTCCGCGCAGCTGTGGACGGGATCAGTCGACGGGCTGGGCGCTCGTGGCCGGCTGGGATTCAATGAAGGCGGCACCGCCCCGGTTGGGCGCGGCACGGGAAATCTCGGTACTCTGGGGCACGACTTCGGCGCCCGGACGGGCCCGCAGGAGACCGTTCACGATCACCCGGTCGCCCGGCTGGAGACCGTCGCGGATGACGCGCAGACTGCCGCTCAGCGGCCCCTGGACGATATTGCGGGTCTCCACCATGTTCTGGTCGTTCACCACATAGACGATCCGGCGCGAGCCGTCGGACAGGATCGCCGTCTGCGGCAGCAGCATTGCCTCATAGGGCGCACTGCCGCGCACCCGGGCCGTGCCCAGCATGCCCGGACGGATGAGACCGTCCGGATTGGCCACGCGGGCCCGCATGTGGATCGTGCCGGTATTGGGATTGATGGCATTGTCGGCAAAGACGATCTCGCCGCGGCGTTCGAAGGCGGTCTCGTCCTGCAGGCGCACCTCGACCGGCGCGCCCTCGCCCGTCACCTGCCGGCGCTGATAGCGCAGGAAGACGGCTTCGGAGGCATCGAACTCGAAATAGATCGGATCGGAGCTGACGATCGTGGTCAGCACATCGCCGGCCGAATTGCCGCCGGAGACGAGATTGCCCGGATCGACCTGGCGGGCCGAGGCATGGCCGGTGATCGGCGCCGTCACCTGGGTGAATTCCAGGTTCAGCTGCTGCACCTCGACCTGGGCCCTGGCCGAGGCCACCGCAGCTTCCGCCGTGCTGACGGCCGTGCGGCGCTGCTCCACCGCCTCCTGGGAGATGGTGCGCGATTCGATCAGGCGTTCGGCGCGTTCCAGATCGGTGCGCACCTGGGACAATTCGGCGCGCGCCTGGGTGAGACGGCCTTGCGCAGCAGCCAGTTCCGCCTGGAAGGGACGCGCATCGATGGTGAACAGGAGTTGCCCTGCCTCCACCTCGGCCCCATCTTCAAAGTGGACGGCTTCAAGATAGCCGCTGACACGGGCACGCACATCGACATGCTCCGGCGACTCGAAACGGCCGGTAAACTCGTCCCAGTCGGCGACCCGCTCGACGAGCGGTGTTGCGACATCGACCTGGGGCGCGGGCATCTGGCCCTGCTGCTGCCCGCCGCCGCAGGCGGTCAGGAGAACGGCCGAAACAAGGAGGACACCGGTGGTGTTGGAAAATAGGCGCGCCATGGATCAATCCTGCAGACGAAAACGGACGCGCATGCCGCCGGCCGGCGGTGCCACGTCCTCCAAGTGTAAAATCTGGCCGGAATGTAGTAAGTCAACAGGTGATGACAACCCGGCCCTGTGAGAAAAATTCGCATGGTAGCTATTTATCCACCCCGGCCTCGCAACGCCGAAGCCACCAAGGCCGCAATCCTGGCCGCTGCACGCGGCCGTTTTGCCCGGGCCAGCTATGATACGGTGGGCATCCGGGAGATCGCCTCGGACGCCGGCGTCGACCCCGCCCTGGTCTCGCGCTATTTCGGCTCGAAGGAAGACCTGTTCGCCGCCGTGCTGAACCGGCCGGAGAAGATCGAGCGGATCGGCGATCTCTTCACCGGCGATATCGCAACGCTGTCAACGCGCATTGCCGACATGATCGTGGAGGAGCCGGACGACGAGAACACCGTCGAGGACTTCCTGATCATGCTCAACTCGATCGCCTCGGCGACCGCGGCCGACATGGTCCGCGCCACGATTTTCGAGCGCTGCGACCGCCCCGTCGCGGCCGCCCTGACCGGCCCCCACACGGAACTGCGCGCCCGCATGCTCGGCGCCCTCATCGTCGGCCACATCATGAACCGCACCATGTGGGGCGACCTCGCCAAGGACCCCGACCTGCGCACCCGCGTCCGCCAGCGGATCGTGGAACAGGTGGAGCTGAGCCTGGCGGAGTTGTGACTTTGGGTGCGCCCCGGGGATTTGAACCTGCGATCGACAAGAAAAACCCGCCAACTCAATGAGCTGGCGGGTTGTTTTTGGGTGCGGGGGTAGGATTTGAACCTACGACCTTCAGGTTATGAGCCTGACGAGCTACCGGACTGCTCCACCCCGCATCAGGATGGCCCGCGGAACCGGAGTGCCGTGGGGAGGCGCGTATGTAGGATGACACTGATGTGTCGTCAACCAGCCAGCTGCGCTTTACCTGCGTCCGCGATCATGGCCTAAACTCGGGTCATGACGGTTTCCACGAACGATCCGAGCGCCCCCGCCCCGACAGCCCTTCGCGAATGGCGTGAAGGCCGGCATTCCAATGCCATAGACCGGCTCGACAACGCAGCCCGGGCCGGCGACGAAGCCGCCCTCAGCCTGCTTGTGCAGCTGTGCGGCCATGAGCCGGGGATGGCGGAGACGCGCGCCCGGGCATTCGCCGCAATGGAGGCGATGCCTGACTCGATGATGCGCAATCGACACCGGGCCTATTTCCAGGCGGCCGGTCTCGCCGGACCGGCCAACTGGGCGCTGGCATTGCAGGACCGGTACGCACAGGCCGAAAAGGGCGACTGGCTGGCGCATACAGAGCTGGGCCTGCTGGCCCTGATGGCAGGGGACGCGGCCACCGGCACCGCCTGGCTGGAACAGGCCGCACAGGCAGGCTCCGGCCTTGCGATCGCCGCGCTCCTGCGTCTGGGCAGCGATACCGGCATGCTGTCTCCGGTAGCACGGGAAACCGGCGGAGGGTTCAGCCGCTCCGGTCATCCTATGGCCCAGGGCCTGATCAACCGGGCTCAGCCTCTGCCGCTCGCCGACGGCCCGCAGACGGCACCGGATGAGGTTGGATCAAGGCTCGAACGCATCGCGGAGGCCATCGACACCATCCCCCGCGCTGACGAAAGAATGAGCGACGCCCCCCGTATCGAGCGCTGGGACGACGTCCTGCCGGGGGCGGCATGCGACTATCTCACTGTCGGAGCTTCCCCCCTGCTCATGCCGGCTCAGATTCACGATCCGAAGACCGGCGAAACCCGGCAGGATCCCTACCGGACTTCGCTTACCGCCGCGATCCCCGAACAGGCGATGGATCTGGTCAGCTTCGCTATCAAGACCCGCATGGCGGCCCTGTCGAATCGCCCCGTCGATACCGGTGAGGCCCTCGCGGTACTGGCTTACAGGCCGGGCGAGGAATATCGCGCCCATTTCGACTTCATTCTGGATGTTCCCGGTCAGGCCACGCACGATCTGGAGCGCCGCGGGCAACGCGTATCGACCAGTCTCATCCGGCTCAATTCGGAATTCACCGGCGGAGAGACCCGTTTCCCCCGCCTGGATCTCGCCTGGAGCGGCGGCCGCGGATCCGCCCTGAGTTTCGATAACGTCTCGGCCGATGGCCAGTGCGACAAGGCCTCCCTGCACACGGGCGAGCCGGTGAAGGACGGCGTCAAGGTGATCGCCAGCCTGTGGCTGCGGGAGCGCGCCTAGCGCGCCGCATCGCCAGCCTCCCCGTTCTGCGTGAGCGGCAGAACGTGTTCGACCAGGGCAACGAGCGTGCGGCCCGGTTCCTCGATCGGCGAGAGATGGGCGGAGTGCTCGAACCAGACCAGTTCCTTGGACGGCGCTTCCAGGCGCCGATACCAGGCCTCGACCAGGTCTGACGGCGTGGTGAGATCGTGCCGGCCGGCGAAGAAGACGACCGGGAAATCCACCTGCTCCACATCGCCCTGGCGCACGGCCATCAGATCGTCGAGCAGCGCCGTCACGCTCATGATACCGCCCGGATTGACCGCCTCGCGGTCGGCCTGTTCGTATTCCGGTGCGAGGCGGCGCGCGCGATAATAAAAGCCCGCATTGTCGCGATAGGCGGCCAGGCCGCCATAATGCACCGCCCATTCCCGCTCGGCGCCGATCCGCTCGAACGTCACCGGCGTGTCGCCCGGATAGGGCGCGATGGCGGTGAGATCGGCGATCGCCTCGGCATTGCCGTCGGCCCGGGCGGCCGCCAACGTCAGTTCATGACTGCGGCGTTCATTCTCGTCCATATCGACGATCTGGCCGATCCCGACATAGGCATGCACCCAGTCCGGCCGGGCCATCGCCGCCTGGAAGCCGGCGACCGTGCCCCAGGAATGGCCGACCACAATGATGCGCTCCTGACCGAGATGCTCGCGCAGCCAGGCCATCAGCTCGACCGTGTCGGCCACGATGCGCTCGCGTGACAGGCCTTCGCGGCTGGCCGCCTCGCCATTGTGACGGAAGGTCTTGCCGCCGCCGCGCTGATCCCACTGCACGACGGTGAAATAATCTTCCCAGGGCCGCTGGAAGGCCCAGCCCACCCCCATCTCCGGCGCGCCGGGCCCGCCATGCAGGAAGAGGAGGACGGGATTGTCGCGATCGCTGCCGCGGATCGATATCCACTGCTCCATGCCGCCGAGCTCGACGGTCATCAGCGCCTGGATGCCGTTCGGCGTGACGATCTCGTTGACGCCGGCCATGACGGCGCGGGCATCGGCATAGGGATCGGGGTCGGGCGCACCGGTCTGTGCTGTGGCCTGGGCGGTGAACGCCAGGGCCGCTGCGGCGGCGATTGCGTGGGCGAAGGTCGTCAAAGGCATGTCGGTCTCGCATCAGCTGGATCTATGCCCCCTGGATGCGGGCAGAGGCGGATCCGGATGCGGCGGCAGACCGGGACGGTCGCGCTGAATGTCCCGCTTCCCGCGCGGCATGCAGGGCAGTTTGAACGGCATACGCCGATGTCTGTCCTTCACAGGCACGATGCGCGACCGGCGATGCTAAAACAGCCTCATGGACACGACAGACATACGCATCCGTTCACTGAACGAAGACGATGCCGCCCGCGTGTGCGAACTGAACCGGCAATTGGGCTATGAGGCCGGCGTACCGGAGATGAAGCAGCGCATGAAACAGCTTGCGACAACCGGTCGCCACTGGCTGCTGGGCGCGCAGATCGCCGACACGCTGACCGGCTTCATCCATTTTTACGAGCGCCCGTCGATCGAGACCGGTGCCGGCCTGGTGGTGCAGTCGCTCGTCGTCGACGCGGCCATCCGCGGCCGCGGCCTGGGCCGTATTCTCCTGGGCGAGGCGGAAATCATGGCACGGGAGCTGGGCCTGGCGTCCGTCGGCCTGGCCTCGCGCCTGGAACGGGAAGACGCCCACGCCTTCTATATCCGGCAGGGCTATACGGTGACCGCCACGTCGCGGTATTTCCGGAAGGCGATCGAACAGCCGTAGCGCCTGAAGCATTTTCAGCAAAACCTGGAGCATTTTCAGCAAAAGTGGATACCGGTTTTGCGGTTCGAAAATGCGACCACTCAGGACCAGCATTTTCAGCAAAAGTGGGCACCGGTTTTGCGGTTCGAAAATGCGGCGACATGGTTCCGGCCGGCGCGGGATCCACAGGCAAACCACCGGAATCCGGGCACAAAAAAACCGCCGCGAAAGCGACGGTTGATTTGTGAATTGTCATGGAGGGGGATCTAACGGGCAGACCGGGCAGCGACCTACTCTCCCACGCCTTGAGACGCAGTACCATCGGCGCTAGGGGTCTTAACGGCCGTGTTCGGGATGGGAACGGGTGCGGTCCCCCTGCAATAACCACCCGGTCAGCGCGTTAGATCCAAAAGAAGAGACATGTCTGATGTATTTTGAGGTGTTGCTTTGCTTTGTCCGACGAAGCGATCGCCGGGCATGAGCATCATAAGATCAAGCCTATCGAGTAATTAGTACCAGTCAGCTTCATGTGTCGCCACACTTCCACACCTGGCCTATCAACGAGGTAGTCTTCCTCGACTCTCAAGGGAAAACTGGTTTTGAGGGGGGCTTCCCGCTTAGATGCATTCAGCGGTTATCCCGTCCGTATATAGCTACCCTGCTATGCTGCTGGCGCAACAACAGGTCCACCAGAGATACGTCCACCCCGGTCCTCTCGTACTAGGGGCAGCTCCTCTCAATTTTCCGACACCCACGGCAGATAGGGACCGAACTGTCTCACGACGTTCTAAACCCAGCTCACGTACCGCTTTAATTGGCGAACAGCCAAACCCTTGGGACCTGCTCCAGCCCCAGGATGCGATGAGCCGACATCGAGGTGCCAAACAATGCCGTCGATATGGACTCTTGGGCATCATCAGCCTGTTATCCCCGGCGTACCTTTTATCCGTTGAGCGATGGCCCTTCCACGCGGGACCACCGGATCACTATGGCCGTCTTTCGACTCTGCTCGACCTGTCAGTCTCGCAGTCAGGCAGGCTTATGCCATTGCACTCATCGACCGATTTCCGACCGGTCTGAGCCTACCATCGCGCGCCTCCGTTACTCTTTGGGAGGCGACCGCCCCAGTCAAACTACCCACCACACAGGGTCCCGGACCCAGGTTCATGGGCCGCGGTTAGACATCAACAATTATCAGGGCGGTATTTCAAGGATGACTCCACCACAGCTGGCGCCATGGCTTCAAAGTCTCCCGCCTATCCTACACAAATAATCGCTAATGCCACTGTGAAGTTGTAGTAAAGGTGCACGGGGTCTTTCCGTCTGACCGCGGGAACTCCGCATCTTCACGGAGAATTCAATTTCGCTGAGTCTATGCTGGAGACAGCGGGGAAGTCGTTACGCCATTCGTGCAGGTCGGAACTTACCCGACAAGGAATTTCGCTACCTTAGGACCGTTATAGTTACGGCCGCCGTTTACCGGGGCTTCAATTCGGAGCTTGCACTCCTCCTTTTAACCTTCCGGCACCGGGCAGGCGTCAGACCCTATACGTCGTCTTGCGACTTCGCAGAGCCCTGTGTTTTTAGTAAACAGTCGCCACCCCCTGGTCTGTGCCCCTGGACACTGCTTGCGCAGCGCCAGGCTCCCTTCTCGCGAACTTACGGGAGCAATTTGCCGAGTTCCTTCAGCATAGTTCTCTCAAGCGCCTTGGTATGCTCTACCAGTCCACCTGTGTCGGTTTCGGGTACGGTCTAACGCGGGAGCTATTTCCAGGGACGCCTTGGCTGCCAGTTCAATCCGATAAGGACTGACAACTTCCGGAATCCGTCACTACCCGCCGGTGCAGGAATATTAACCTGCTTCCCATCGACTACGCATTTCTGCCTCGCCTTAGGGGCCGACTAACCCTGCGCTGATTAGCATTGCGCAGGAACCCTTGGACTTTCGGCGAGGGGGTCTCTCACCCCCTTTATCGCTACTCATGTCAGCATTCTCACTTCCGATACCTCCAGCAGCCCTCGCGGGTCTGCCTTCATCGGCCTACGGAACGCTCCGCTACCGCTCAACAAAGTTGAGCCCGCAGCTTCGGTGTATCACTTAAGCCCCGTTACATTTTCCGCGCAGGAGCGCTTGACCAGTGAGCTGTTACGCTTTCTTTAAAGGATGGCTGCTTCTAAGCCAACCTCCTGGTTGTCTAAGCACTCCCACATCGTTTCCCACTTAGTGATAACTTAGGGACCTTAGCTGGCGGTCAGGGCTGTTTCCCTCTCCACTACGGACCTTAGCACCCGCAGTGTGTCTGCCTCGTATTACTCCATGGTATTCGGAGTTTGGTTAGGTTTGGTAAGTCGTTGGGAC